>Ga0172370_10002079_pt1 | contig 29361 bp, 18 predicted proteins | sample LakKiv5m_FD_114538 | JGI IMG/M metagenome (GOLD analysis project Ga0172370, IMG submission 114538) | Freshwater microbial communities from Kabuno Bay, South-Kivu, Congo - kab_022012_11.5m | ecosystem: Environmental > Aquatic > Freshwater > Lake | place: Democratic Republic of the Congo...
GAGAGAATTAAATAGACTAACATCACTCCACAACAAAGACGGTTGATAACACCGCTTGCTGCGGAAGATAGTCAATTACTGCCTGCTTCAGCGGTTGCCGTTTGTCGCGGCTAATCTCGCTTATCTTACCCAACAAAAACCGCCATCCTCGCTCCGGCTCAATCAGATAAACCGCCTCGCCTTTTTCCAGAGAGTGGTTCACTCCGGTTTCAAAGATAAGCTGTTCGTTAAATTTCCCAAGCACCCGCCCTTCAGTACCCTTTTCCGTTCGCCCTTGAGCCACAAAACCAGAACTCGTGGGTTTGCGAACAACCAGCCGCTGCTCCCCAATACGCTCTACTCGCCCCAAGTATATTTTTCCCAAAACTACCGGCTGGCCCTCTACTACTTCCCTATTAGGGTAAGAATAACTTAAATAATAATCGGTGGCGGTTGCGCTGATTACTTTTGCCGGAAAGAGATTCGCCCGTTCGGGAATTGCTCCCAACTGTTCGCGCAAACGCTCATTTTCCTCGCTTAACTGGCGCAGCTCTTCACGCAAGCTTTGCACTTTTATTTGGCTGACATTCTGCTCTTGGGAAACACCAGAAAAGGGCAAAATAATCAATCTTTCCAGGTAGCCACGCAAAGAAGCCAGCGGTTTAAAAGAATTTACGAGAATTAGTAGGCCAAAAAAAAGCACTAAGCCAAAGACTCTTTTCATTAGTGGACCGTAGGAGAATCGGACTCCTGTTTCCGCAATGCGAATGCGGCGCACTACCACTGTGCTAACGGCCCAGACATTATGAGTAATTATAGCTGAAGTTCAGAGCAGAATCACGCCTAAAATACCCAAACCAATCAGCCCCAAAGCAAAAGCGGAGCCAATCTTCCACCCCCAAGCCATTCCCGAGGTGGGAATTGCCGTTGGCACGGGAGCCTTGGTAGGCAAAGGACAGATACAATCGGTCTCTGCCGGGCAGGCGGCATTTAAACACATTCCATTAATACAAGATAAACCGGAAGTACAATTGGAATTCGTCGTGCAACTAAGGGAACAACTTTGCAGGGGGGCAGTGGTTGCTACCGGTGCGGGAGTGCCGCTAGGAGTGATTGGAGCAACGGCACAAAGTGTGGTTGAACCGGCGGCTGTGGCAATTAGCTTAAAGCGCACAATTGCAAAAGTACCGCTCCCACTTTTGGCACTAGTGTTGGTTCCGGTAACCACGATCACGCCGGTTTCACCCTCGTCGTAAGTGACGGAGTCAAAAAAATTCCCCTTGGTTAGGGAAACAAACTGTAAATACTGGGTTTCGTAGGTTACTCTCCCTTGAGTGGTGGTAATGGCTTCGTTGAAAGTATCGATGGAAACGACAAAGTCATACTCTTGATTTCGAACCAATTCCGCAGAGGGGGCCTCAATCGTCATGCTCAATGCCAGAACAGGCGGAGCATAAAGAAGGGCCGGAATTAGAAGTAAACCAATTATAAAAAGTAACTGCCGCTTGAGCATATAGGAATTATGCCCTGTTTTATTATACTTTGCAATAGTGAGAAAAATAGTTATAATCCAGAATATGAAAAACCTAATTGTGATCGCCGACTACTGTGCCGATTCCCTAACCAACCAAGAATTAAGGAGTTCATTATTAGGGCACCTTAACGGGCCCTTAACCAGCCAGATGTCTTTTGTGCACTCTACTCCCTCAACAATTCATACCGCTTTTTTGCTTAGACAGATTTTAATCACCGAGAGTCGCCTTGGGGACCCGAATAATTTGGTTGTTTTCATCAATACGGATGCTAGGATTCAGACCAATAAAGGCGTTAAGCTCGCACAGGGATCTCAGTTTGTAGTTGCCAAACTGAAAAACGGCGCCTGGGTTTGTGGCCCGAATGCCGGGTACTCGTTTTCGTTGATTCGTAACGAGATTGAGCGGCTTTATCTCTACCCCGGATTAGACAAAGGCAATCAGTTTCGCTCGCGTGAACTTTATATGCGCGTTTCGGCACTGTTGATTGAGGAAAAACAGGACGAGATGGAACTTGAGGAAATCCGCAACAACGACATTCCTACTCTTGAGGAATTTTATGTTGGGCATGTGGACAACTATGGCAACATCAAAACCACTATCCCCAACTCCTATATGAAGGGCAAGTTTGAACATGGAGACAAGCTTAAAGTTTCCCTGAACGGGCTAACAAAAGAGGCCTATTACATGGACAATATGTTTGGTAAGGAGCCGGGCACACTGGTAGTTGCTCCCGGTTCAAGCGGAATGATCGACGACCCCTACCTTGAGATTCTTATCTGGCAGCATTATCCCGATTCTTCGGCAAAAAAGGAGTTCCCCAAAGTGAGGCCGGGTGACGCGGTAATAATTAAATAAAAACCAAATTTTAAGGTCGTAAAAGAGATGAGACCGCACGGAGAGAGATAATATTTGTGAATTCCGTTTCCGATTGTGAAGGTTTAAAGAAAGTGCTCAAGTTTTGGTTATTAACAGTGAAAAGGCGAACTTTACGCGACTTTGCATCGAAACCATACAAAAAAACAACCGGCTGTTTGTTTTGATCTAATCCCCGACCAACTACCGTATAGCCGAAAGAACTGTTCTCTCGGGAATAAGGATCATAACCAAAAACCGTATCGCCATTTTTTAAAAGTTCAACCTCTCCGATAAGTTGAACCTTGGATCCAGGCAATTCCCAATTATTCTCAGCCAGATAATGACCCAATTCCCCAAGGGTGGCAAAGCGTGATTTAGCCAACAATTCTGCATCCTTAAGATCAATTACCTCTCGCCCATCATAACGCATGAAGGCTTTAAGCAGCTTTTGTGCACTCTGGTTATCTTTAATTCCGCCGTGTAGTAATAACTGAAAACTCGGGCGAAGACTAGAGTCTATTCTCATTTTGTCTAGAACGTTATTAATCTGCGACTCGTTGGGCTGTAATCCAGCAATCGTAAGGGCATTTTGGGTTGCCCTAAAAACTTCGGCGTTGTCCTGAGTAATTGAGTAAGACTCTGGAGTATTATGGTTGTTCCGATTCAGGTTGGCCCGTAAGACACTACTCTCTAACTCGCCTGCTTGGAACAAAGCCGTGAGCTTGGTGGCAATTTTCTGTTTTTGTAATCGAATCTCTCGTTCTCTAGCTTGAACTTCTCTCTCTGAAGGCAGTTTGTAGGATTGAACTATTGGAACAGGATTGGCTATGGCTTGAAATTTCTCGGGGAAAACAAAGGCATTATTATCGAAAAGACCCGCCGCTTTCATTAAAGCACAGAGAGCTAAAGAACAAGCCCCTTCTGCCAAAATAGGCCGTAATAATTCTAATTTCTGCTGCCACTTGGGCACAACTTTAATTTCCAGTTCCAACAGCTTAACTAAACGGACAATCTCGATTTGGGTTTGAGAATCAAGATTGACAGCTTCAGGAAGTAACTGCCATTTATTTTTACCGGTATTTATTGTTTGGTGTACCTCTACTTGCCCTTCTCTAGGCGAGAGGGAAACCAGTTTGCTGTGAAGACGAAAAACTAGACCTTCTAAATGATCTCCATCAAAGTATAACTCCAAACCGCTTCCGGCTTTAATAACCTGACTTTCTAAAGGAAACTCATGGGCTAAAATTAGAGAGAGCCTTGTTCCTGGCTCAACGGCCCGAAGTGGCTTAGTGGTAGTTTCAATGTTAAAAAGATGATGCCGAGAACGAAACTCCTGGCCACGAGGAGTAAACGTTCTCTCAAGTGCCTGCCAAACTGTAGGGGCAAATGGCTCAGGGTTTTCTTTTGATTTAGAAACAGAGGTTTTTTCCAACATTGTTTATTGTATATAATAATGACATGGTTGTAACCATAGATCAAATCGATGTGATTGAAATTTTGTCTCTTGAGCGTATCTTGCCCCCGGGCGAAGTAGAAGAGATCGTTGAGGTTTTAAACAAGGAAATTTGGTATCGAGTGCTTCATGAGGTGCTCCCCAAATATATTACCAAAGAAGAGTACAAAACCCTAGTAGCTCAACATGAATCAGACAAAGATCTTGTTTTGATTATGAAAAAAGTGAGCAAAAACTGGCCAAATATTCCCATGGAAAGACTGGCTCTTGAAACTACACGCACTGTAAAACGGGAATTTATTGAGAACTATTTGAAAGAAGTCTTAGCAAAACATGCAAATTACCAAAACGGGAAAGAAATAGTCACCCAGATGATTAAAGAAATTAGGCGGTCAGAAATTAGTTCAGAAAAATTGGATAAACTCCGTAACGAATTTTATCGGCTCGCTACCTCCTGAGGTAAAACAGCATCGACGTCACGAATTAAACCAATGTAAGGCAGGGGGATATTGTTCTGCTGATAGTAGTCTATTTTATCTTGTGTGTAGCCTGTAAGAATTGAGTACAGGTTCTGATCGGTTGCAGAGATAAGCCGATTGCTTCCATTGCCATCCCAGTTAGATTCAAAAAAAAGAGCAAAAGCTTGTCCGGAAGGGGTAACTCCTTTGTGAATCATAACCCCCATATGACCGGTACTATCAAAGTTTGGAGCTTTGATAACAAATAAATCTCCCGTTTGAAAATTATCTACCGCAGGTTTCTCTAACCATTCTTTGTAGAAGCCATCGACTATTCCCTGCTCTTTAAGCGCAAACTTTATGCCACCCATAAAACCCGCGGCATTCCCTTTAGTGAGTGAGTTTTCTCCAAATTCAGCAATTCCTGAAGAGCCCAGTCGGTTATAATCAATTTCACTTTCTGGCAATAATTGCTTAATAAACCCAGTTAGAGCTTGGGCTGCACTAACACACTGCTTGGCAGTTACTGTAGATTCGATCCAAGTTGTATCAATATTCGCTTGCACTTCTAATCCATAGTTACTTAAAAGTTCATTGAGTCGAACTTTGGCAAACTCCTGTCTAAAAGCCATGTCCTTACCTTTAAGTGTGAGCTCATCAACTTCGTTCATGGTTTGATTAAACGCAGCGGCAACTAAGGGAAAATCTTGATTGAGGGTTGATAGAGAATTTACAACAGTTCCCTTAGTGGCTGCTCGCTCCTGAGAAAGAGCTCCAATAACTTGCTCAATATTGATTTCGGCTGAATCTACACTTTCGGTTAATGGAATTGTGGTTGCGGCAACTTCCAAAAGTTGTGAAGGGAGAGTTTGAGGCTTAACAAAAATATCTTTCACCACATTTTTACTAACAATCTCTAGTTTCTGTAGCACTTCGGGACGGGTGGTTTGATCAAAGTTTTCCAGACCTTTCAAAAGCTCTGCGGCCTGAACCTGACTGATAACTGGCGACTGCCCCGGTGAGAGAGTAAGCGATTGCTGGAACAGAGTTTTAAAGGCAGCATAACCTCGAATAACATCAGGAGCAAGAAGATTAATTTCTTTATTTTCTGATAAAGCCAAAAACTTGTGTACGAGCATCGCTCGCTCTTCAGGAATAGGCAAATTAGATTGATAAAATAGTGTGTCTAAATAAAGATCAAGCAGGCGACGAGCACTAGACACTTGGTTACCGTTATACATTAGGCCTTCAAGATTATCAGAAATTCCGGCGCTTTCATAAATTTGGTTGAAAACGGCATAGCCCTGTTGGTGCATAAGGTAATACAAAATACTGTTACCATGATCAGAATTCAGATATAGTTCGGTCATACTTTCGTTCACAAACAGAGTGTGAGAAGGATCGAGTCCCATTTGTTTCATTACTGAGGCATATTCCTCCGGGCCGGCAAAAAGAAAACCATTTTTATTCATTGAGGCATAAATGCCCGCCAATAAAGGAGAATTTTGGTTAGGACCGATAGCTACTAAATTAAACCCGTGATTTTGTAAGCGCACTACTTCCGATTCCATCAAATCTAACTGAGCCAATCTCTCAGTGGTTTGTTTAGGAACTAGACGCTGCTCCTTAAGATAGCCTTCGAGCGAACCGGAGAATGCTTTCTTCCACAAAGAAGAAGAGCTAAGTTCAGCCGCTTTAGGATCTAAATTTTGTACTATTCCCTCGGGCACTTGAAGTGTCACAAATTCCCTACCCTGCTCTCCCTGAACAGACAAAGCAATGGATTGCACACCATTGATAGGCTCACCAATTACATCTACATAATAAAAGCCTCCCTCTTTTTGCATCTGAGCATAATCTTTGCCCACAAGATCCTGAAGTCCACCCTGAACAAAAGCCGCCGGGAGCTTACCAATTTTGTAGGAGATCTCGGGATCTTGGCCTCTGAACATTAAGTCGAGTGAGTTAAGAGCAACTACTGGAGAAATCTTTTCGGTTTGCGCAAGTGCTTCGCCAAGAACCCGATTAGTGGGCAAGGCTTCCATACTCCCGGTCATTCCAAATCTTTCTAAACCAATTTGTTCCTCTCCATCGTAGCCCGAACCAATAGTAAAGAGAGTGCGCATAGAGCCATTAGGTAATTTCTCCATGGTAACTGTAGTGATGTTCTTGATACCCATATAACCCAAATCGGCAGTTCCTGTTTTACTGGCACAGATGGCTTTATCCTCTATACCACAGGCACCGCTAAGGAGTGGAATGATCCCGCCCCAAACACTTTTGGCGAGCGGGGTAACCCGGTTTTCGTCGTTGGAAAGATAGTCAAAGACTTGATGAGCCGCTTCAATTTGCTCCGGCTTACCCGGGAAAGCCTGCTCAGGATTAGCCAGCATCGCATAGGCACGGGCAAAGGCTACTGCCCCACTTTTATCAGCGCCAGAAACATCACCGATGGGCACTAAACCTAACTCAAATAAGTGAGGCACTTTGTTTTCTAAGCCGCTAGTGTCTCCATCAAAATAGATTTTTAACCCAACCTGAGCCAAAACCGCTTGCACTTTTTGGTAACCGTCTTCCGGATGCCTCTCTAAGTAGTCACGCATGGCGTTAACCAGTGGGCGATTGGCCGAAAGCACAATATCGTCCCCTAGTGTGAGTCTGTCGGTGGTGTTAAGATTGTTCCATAAAGGGCCGAAATTATCAATCGAGGTGCCATTTAAGATGAAGCGCTCATTACTAAAAGCTCGACCAGCAGCAATAGAATAACGTTCTGGCTCGAGAACAGATAACGCCCAAACCATAAGCGGTTTGACTGCACTGCCAAACTCCTGTGGACCTTGAGTAACTACCCCAGTCATATCAACATTCGCTAAGGTCTGAAAATTCTCATCGACAACAATGGTAGCAATCCCGGGGCTGACTAGCTGCACTGCTGCTTCGCCCGAAACCGAAGAGGGTAAATTAGTAACCCAGGGTGGGGCCATACCAGTATACTCTCCATTCTTAGTTGTGAAACTAAAATTAAAAGGGGTGGCAGGATCATGGTTCTTCATTTCTTCAGCAAACATTTTTTGGTAGAAAGCACGTACCCAGAACTCGGTTTGGGTAACTGTATCTACTTCCTTCGCTTTGAAAACCTCATTGGGAAAAACCTGTTCTGTTTGCTCATTTAGACTCGGTAAATTGATGATAATCTGCCCATCGGGACTAAGTGAAGCTAGGCCTTTTTTAACAAGGTCGGCATAGAGCTTTTCGTTTAAGATTATTACGCCGTTCTTACTTTCAAAAAGTCTGATCACTTCGGGATCCTTGAACGCCTCATCATTCCAGTATCCTGAGGGAATTTTATTGACAAAATAGGCATTGGGATTGGCTTTGATTTTGTCGAGTTCACTCATCCACAGAGCCCAAACCTCAGGTTGCTTAGTTTTAAGCTGCGAAAAGGTAGCATTGGTATTAAGCTGATCGACTGCCCGTTCGATTAGAGTTTCAATTTTGTATTGGCGGACTTTTTGGTCTAGCAGTTCTCGTTCAATAGCGGACATTTTTTCCAGATCAATTTCCACTTTATTCGCCTCAGCAAACAAAGCATAATCCTGAGATAGAAGATTGACAGGTGACCAGCGATCCCCCGCTTGGGAAATAACAAAAATGAGGTGCTGTTGGTGAAGCGGCAGATCATTAAAATGCTCACCAAAATAGACCTGCGACATCATATCCCAACCGCGAATTTCCAAGCCATTAATATGCCCACCTGGCACCCAACGAGCATAGATTTGGGCTAACTCATCAGGCGAATAGATATTACTGAGGCGCTGAGCAGCTAAATAAGTTTCGAATTTCCAACAAAGTTTGCCAATGAGCGAATTGTAGCTCTCCTCTGACCCAGCTAGGAGTTTTTGCCGTTCTATTTCGCTCTGGAAAGAAGCCTCGAGTTCATGAGGTACTTTATCAGTGAAAAGTGAGGCGGTAAGCTTAGATAAATATCCCAAACCATATTGATCGGGCCGATGATAAAAAGCAGCTTCCTCTCCCATCACAAACTGACCAGGCCCACCGGCCACCCAATCGATCATACTCATGGCATAATCTGAAGCTCCCGACTGCCCGGAAGCCCAAGGAAGATTACGCTTAAACAAGCGACCCAAGAAGGTGATCTCGTCGTTTTGCCAAGGCGATTCTTCAATCATCAGGAAATCTTTTGCTAATGGAATATTAGCTACATTACTTTGAAGCTTGCTGTTATAAACATATTCCACCACTCCATTCCGGGTAAAAATAATGCTGGGATTGGTTTGTTGGGCAATAAGTGCCGATTCCAAAGGAATCCGGCCATCTAATGCCTCAACTAAGGCCTCGTTAGCTGATAAGGAAGGGGATGACACCAAAGAAGGAGCATTAAATTCTTCAGCCTTGATCTGCATACTTGAGGGTTGTAAACCCAACTGGGTTGAGGTATGAATAAGAGCATTTTGCAAAGAAGCTTTTGGTTCTTCACCAGAATTGGTAACGGCTAAAAGAACCGCTTCGTAGGCGGGAAGATTACGACTAGAAACTTTCCTAAAGACGGACTCCAACACCTCCGGACGTTTGGCACAAAGCTCCATTAAATCGTTATAGCTATGCGTATTACCCAAACTCGCCGCCGCATAGAGTTTTTGAAGTGAGGCAGAGTCAGCATCTACTTGATTAAAAAGCGCTTTTTTGAAAATCTCAGCGTCTGCAGAACCACTGTTACTAGCAGCTAGGAACTGAAGAAAATATGGATGGTTAAGAGCAAGCTCTAAATCTTCAGGTGAACTTTCCAATAATCCCTGCATTTGCCTGAGGAAAGCCTTAGTATGAAGCTCTTCGTCGTGGGGCAATCCTTCCATAAAGTTAGCCACAAACAGAGTTTCCGCTCCTTTAATAACAACTTTGGTTTGCCCATCAGATTCGACAAAATGGACTAACTGAGGCGAACTTAATAATTTTGTTTGCTCTTCATCAGACAAATTAAGAAGATTGAGTTGATCAAGATAATCAATTTTAATCCCGAGCTTGGTCGCCAGTTCCGGCCGTTCTACAAAAACCAACGGATTAATTTGCGAAAGGGTACAAAGATTGTTCAACCAGGATTTTGGTTTAATTTGCTCCTGATTGAAGTATGTAACAATTGCTTTAAGATCACTCTCTGGAGTATTGGAAGAGTTTTTGGCAAAATCCTGAATAACTCCAGACTTCCCACTTTTAAGTAAAGAGGAGGTAATATAGGTTAATTCCTCAACCGAGAGATTTTGGGCCCTGAGCTTGTTAATAAAAGTTTCGTATTCGGAAACGGTCAGGCCATAGTTGCGCAGAATATTTTCCTCCCAAATGCGATCGGTAGGAGTCCCACTAAACAAACCCCGGCTTTGCAATTGAAGATCAAGAGTTTTAAGATGATCAAATCGACTAGCCAGCTCTTCGACGATTTCGGTTTGATTTTCGGGATTATAAATATACTCTGGTGCCTGAGCCCAGCTTGGAGAGACTGCCCCAAGGCTCAGTTGTGTATCGGAAGACAAACCAAGTTCGCCACTAAGAAGATCTTTGGCGAATTCAACTACTTTTTTGGCAGGAGAAAAATAACGAATTGCCCCAAAAGCTAAGGTATTTAGAGCTCCTCCAGTTGCAAGATATATTCCTTGCCGTTTTCGTCTCTGTTTATTATATTCAGTTTGGGCCTCCGTCTTATTTAATAATAAGATAGCTTCCAGCTTGTCTAGAATCTCGCCTGAATAATTCTCATTGGCAAAGGTCCAGAGATTTTCTTTAAGTTGATCTAGGCGCTGAAGAACTTGCTTGTTATCAATTACCACCCGCTGAGAATCAACTGTAATAACTCGCCTGCCATAGCGCGCCTCGTTGTGGGCCATGAGAAGATAGAGCTCGCCTTTAAGCTGCTTCATGGTGTTGGCCAAAGAAAGAACTTTTTCTTGTGATAAGTTGGCACTTAAAAATTCCTCTCGCCTGCCCTGCCCTAAAAGCCTACTTAACCCTTCAAAATCTGCTAATTGTATTAGTGGCCTTTTTTCTTTGTAACCCCGCTTGTCTTCTAAATTCTTTTTAAGCCGATCGGGCAAATTCTCCTGCCCAAACCACAAAATTTCGGCTGCACGATCAACAAAGTTTTTATGAAAAAAAAGGCGGTTAAGATAGGACTCACTCCCTGTACGAAAACCAAGAGTAGTAGACACCTGATCGGACACCAACTTGCCCATGGTAAGCCCAGCCAATAAAGTGGGAGTGTCCGTTTGCGAGCCAGGAAAATATTGATTTAGAAGCTGGTTTACTCCTGCCATCACTCCAGCAGTTAAACCACCCCGAAGAACACTTCTGGTAAGGTAGCCCCATTTAAGTTCACCGAAAACTTTGTACTTTTGCCAAAAAGACAGATCGGAAGCTTCTCGCCCCAAGAACCAAGTCCCCGCAATTAGGCCCCCGTTAATAAGCGGCAAATATCCGTGCAAAACTTGATGATTCAAGGTGCCCTGAGTAGTCCAATTAGCCAATCCCAAAACCCCAGCAGTCAGAACTCCCGGAGCCATATATTTAAGGCTGTGTTTAAGTTTTTCCGTGGCTGTTTTACCAGGAACGGAAGTATGAAAAATACTGTCGCCTTCCATATTGAACAACAGCTGATCTTTAATTTTTTGTGCAAATTTGAGGGCTCGAGATAAACGAGAGGTTTTTTTGAAAGCCATTTGTACTGAATCGCGTGTTTCTTCTCGAATTGCCTCAGTGTGCCCCAATGTTTCACTAAAAAAAAGCTCTTCTTTCTGGGCAGCATCGGAATACTGACGAGCACGAGATTGCAAAAAGGTCTGCCGATCGTGAGCAAACTGGAACAGGACGGCAGGAATATTTGCTCCTAGCCAAAACTGTTCATCCTTAGTTAAAGAATCCAGAGTTCGTTTGGGAGGATCGCTCTGACTTAAAAGATCATTGAAATGCCCCTCAACAACCGATTTAGAATGTGCCAAATACTGGTTAACCAAAACTAACTTATTGGGAGTTAGGTCTTCTTCTAACCCCAGCTCCTTCTTTAGAGTGTAGAGAGCACCTATTTCCCATAACTCCAATCGCCGACCAAAATGCTTCTGCGCCTGGCCAACAACTTCAGAGGCAAAATAATCCTTAAAAACAAGGTTTCCGTCTTCTTGTTTAACCAAAAGCAAAGCGCCATTGGGCAAATGCTCGCTTTCTCCTGCCAAAATTTTCTGAACTGAATTTTTAGCTAAGAGCCGCTCTGCCAAGCTTTTCTCCACCTGTAAAATCTTCTGCGAACTATCTCGCTCACAAAGATTAAGTGTTCGTTGAAGCTCTGCTCTTTTTTGTGCTGTTTGTTTTTGTTGTGCTTCGGTTTTTCTCTTTTCCGCCTTAATTTCCTCAGACCTAATCTCCCCCATAAGGCGGCCTATTTTCCAGGAATCAAATGCCGAATCGTTAAGAAAAAACTTCGCTAACCAGGCGGGTGACTCACTCATCGAAATTTGGAAGAGTTCTCCCAAATTTTCGGCCGGCATCTTGACAATGTCTTGCCGAGTGAGGAGCCAAGAAGACTCGTCTCCCACTAAGAGCTCCTCAACCACAAATTGGCGAAAACGCTCAACAAGAGGGCTTTTTCCGTCAGTAAAAAAAACCGGTAAGGCAGTTTCCATCATGATTCCCAAGGCCTCCTCTTTCAAAGGCGTAGTGTGAACTAAGGCAGCTTTGATAATTTCCGGAGCAAGGGTGGGATTTCGCCGGAGAAGATGGCTAAGTGTGCCTGTAAGTACCCGGCCCCGATGGTCTACTTCCAAAAATAAATAATACTCCAAACTGTCTAATAGCCCCAAACTCAAAAGATCAATTTTATTACCCGCCGCTGGATTGTTTTCTTTGGCAGCTTTTGTCGGTTCAACCGTATTAAGGGTAGTGGCCGCTTGTTTATAGAGCTCATTGTAGCTTCCTCTTTTTTCAATACCTTTAGCAATTCGTTGTTGCAAAGATTGGTCCTTAGCTTCAAGAACAAGCGATTTTAGATGTGGGCTATTTTTGAGCTTTTGGGCTCTAAGCAGCGCTTTTTCCGATTGTCTCTGTTGCTTTTCCAAAGGCACAGCAAAGCTTTCGTTCATGAGATAATTATGTAAGATTTACTTAATAAAAGAAAGCGAAGAAAGGGTCAAAAATGTGCCTAGAAGAGTTCTCTCGTTTGTTTAAGCTACAGTTTCTGATTTTTCTCTGAGGTGCTCTTTATATATTAAATTACCAATGAGTTGCAAGCGATTAGCCACTTTAATTCTATTTGGCTCATCTTTAGATCGAGTGAATTCACTCATTCTAACAATTAATATATCTTTAGCTCTTTTAAGCTCCTCGATGGTATATACACCAAGCGGAGTATCTTCAGGTGAAAGACTAAGATCTGTAAGGTCGGGTTTTACTACAGCCGCCTCCTTTACTGGTTAAGCTTGTTTAGTAACCAATTCCGAAACTTTATCTAGTTTTTCTTTAAGTTTTATCTCTACTTGAAACGCTTTCGCTTTGTTAGCTTGTTCCATCATAATATCAAGCGCAGCAATCACTCTTTCAGGACTTTCAGAAAAAGCCTCTGCAATAGCCGCTGGATCATTTTTTGCCAAATAAGTATATAGTTCATCTCCTACAAGGTCAGTCGGATTTACTGGAGACTCTGAAGCTGCTGGAGCTGCTTCTGCAGCTAACTCTTCTGGCAATTTTTCAGCAGGTGTTAGGGCTGGTTCTGCTGGGGCTGGGTCTGCAGCTGGCAATTCTTCAGCAGGAGCCGCTTCTGCAGCTGGCTGAATAGCAGAATCTAATGGTTCAGCTGGTTCAGGAGGGGCAGTGATTCGACTTGCCTTTGGTGCAGTATCAGCCCAAGTCCTCGCCCATTCGGGTATATTATCAACCTCTGGCTGTACCGAAGGCAACTCTGGTGGTGCTGAAGGTTCTGGGGCAGCAGATGGGGCAGCAGACGGGGCATCCGACACAACGACTGGGAGTTCCTTGGCTGGTTGGACTTCGGAAGCTGGGGATGGTTCTGGAACCTGAGATGGTCCAGAAACTACTGGCTGAGCTGTTTGACTCCTACCTCTATCTTGTAAAAAACTCGGGAGATCATCTGTATCTGATTCTGAATCGGCTGGTTGAGCAGTAGCTTGAGGATGTTCACTTTCATTTGCTCCTTTTGGTCGCAAAAATGGAGGAACATCTAGATCTGAATCTACAACCCTAGCCGGTTGTGATGGTGTGGCTACAGGAGCCGAAATTGATTCTTCAGGAGCTTGTGGTAAACTTTGAGGGAGAGGCTCACTTGCTACTGATTCTTGAACTGGTTGAGCTGACGAGAACTCACCGAGAAATACAGGTTTTTTTCTCCATGGGATAAATCCGGCAAGTTTTGCGGCTAAACGCTTCACTACGCTATCCTTAGGTGCTTCCTCTACTTGCCTACTGAGGATGGCCGCCCCTAATTCTTCACCAGTATATGGAGTACTGCCAGGGTCTGCTTTGTCCTTCTCAAAAAGCGCAGAGAGACGTTTCATATCCATTAGCTCTAAAGCTCTTGCTCTTCTGGCCAATTCCTCTGTATCTGGCTCTGCATGATCTGTTTGATCTGCATGATCCTCTAGTGGAAGATTGAGGTCAACTGGTTCGGCTGGCACAGCTAAATCATCCTCTATAGCACCTGGTTTTGGGGCTTCTGGCTCTGCGTCCTCAGCTGTGTCATCAGCTGCAGTAGCAACTTCTTCGGTAGTTGTGTCGGCTGCCGCTTCTTGGGGTTGAGAAATAATCTTAGTAACTAACTCGTGTGAAGTATTTTCTTCGAGCGTATAGACGCCAGGCATATTAATAGTCAAAGGAACATTGTTATCGACTTGAGAAAGCATAAACACAGCACCCTCTCCCACTTCAATTACAGGAACGGTTTTCATCAAACCTGCATGATCGGGAATATTGGGATACGAAATTTCCAGCATTGCATTGGGCCCTATATTGATCTTCTGGAAACTATACCCAGATTCACTGAGATTAAAGTTGACTTTAAGTTTATTGTTACCCTCCACGGATAAGCTTCTCAAACTTCCCTCACCCGTGAGGTTAACTCTATGTACCTCTTCTGATCCTGTTTCCGCTGAAGTTGTAAGAAGTAATTCACTAGTTTTTATTTGGGATAAATCCAAATTGAAAGCTTCTGACTGATCCTTGGGAACAGAAATAACCAGGTTGTCAATATTAACCTCCATACCCAAAACAGCGGCCATTTCTTTAACCGTAGCTAGATTTTCGGGAGTGATAGTGAGAATAGGAACAACTAATACCCTTTCCTCTGGCATATTGCCCTCAGTGAAATAAGCTGCCTGAGGATCTTTTGAGTCTCCAAGTTGTTCTAAAAGCTCAACTGTGCTACCCTGAAAATCGGAAAGGCCTAAGAGAGCCGCGACTTTTTGGCGAGAGGCGGCTTCAAGGGCCTCTTTGGCTGCCGGATCCTCGGCCGCGCTAGCCAATTCTTCATCAACTATGACTGTAGGTTCTGGGGCAGTTGAAGGTTCTACAGCTCCTGATGCCGTGGTTGCATCGACCAACCCGCTTGAAGTATCGACTGGAGCTAAAGGCAAATCGGGATCTGCTGGTGGCTCATCACTAGTGCCACTCCCCTCATCTGACCCAGTTCCCTCTTCGGCGGGCTTAGTGGGCGTATATTCATAGAACAAACCCTGCTCGGGATCTTTAGCAGACTTACCCGCAACCCTGACGACAGCAATAGGTTTGGGAGCCTCATTATCTTTGAGCGGGCGAATAGAGAGGTTCTTACCTCTTTGCTTAACCTCTTTACGCTCTAACGAGGCTTTTCTTTCTGCTTTTGGTTTACCTTGGTTTTTCGCCAAAATTTTTTCCACTTGGTCTTTGGATTTCATATCCTCAACAATGACCACGGCAAAACGGTCTGCTGTTTGCTGTTCATCTGGCAAAACCTCGGTGGCTTGGGCGGTGACTAGATAAGCTAGGCCTTTGAGAGCATCTTGAGCATGATAATTGGGATTAAGGGCGGACATGAGATCGATTTTGTCATTGGGGCCGTCTTTAATAACCCTTTCCCACACTCCCTCGTCGCGACCAGTGGCTAGGCGCATGAGCAAAGACTCGAGACGATCTTTGCCCTCGACTCCAGCAAGATTGCGTGAAGCAATCGCCGCCAAAGTATCGTAGCTTTTTGGGTTCGTTCTAATGCGACTCCAAAGGCGCTCCGCCAAACTGTTTTGGCTGTTTCGATCTTTAGTAAAAGTGGCCCGGTTCAAATCTTCATCACTCCGATCGGTGCGCAAAGTAATCAGCTCTTGGCGCAGTTTTTCCTCATTAATTTCTAAATCGGTAATATCCAAAACTCCAACTACTTGCTTAAACTCATCAATAAACTTATCCTGATTAATCTGCCTCTGACTCCGCTCATCCATGGCGTAACGTTGCGCCTGCCTAAGTAAACGAATGGCCTGACTCTGTTTTTCTTTGGGTAGGGCTTTGATCGCAGCCGCTAATTCCCTAGCTTTATACGTTTTGGCGCCTTTTAAGAGAACAGGATAATCTTCCGGATGACTAATGGCTTTGGCGAATACTTCGACATTAGATATTCCAAGGGCGGTAAAAAGCTGACCCATGCGAGTTTGGAGCATGTCACCATAAGTTCCACCCCAATTCGCCCGACGCTCGGCCACAACGAGAGCTGTGCCATTAATTCTTTCTTCGTTATTAGTGAGTAAATTATCGAGATAAGCAGTCATTTTGGCTTCGTTACCTGGAATGGCATTGGGATTGTTTCTTACTAAAGCTTCTAAAAGTTGATCCTTTTCACGCAAACCTAAAGAACGCATCACTGCTAAACGGCCAATTTGCTGGTGTTCAAAGAGGTTTCTTTTGGCCGCCTGAATTTTTAAACGGGCCTCAGGAGTGTTCTGACGCTCCTGATTGGCATCGATGACCAGTTGTTTTAAATTTTCCTCCTCAGCCACAAATTCGGGAGGTAAAAGAAAAAGCATGTAGCGAGAAGCGAGAGTTGTATCTCTAAGAAATGATCTTTGCACGTCGACCGCCTTAACTTCTTTGCCCTCTGTTTTAGTGACCACTATCCCCTCACTTCCCTCTGGCACTTTTTGGTCATCGGCTTCACTATCGGTGACCACTCTTTCATTAATGTTTAGTGCCGGACCACTGAGACGCTCAAAGAAATTGGCAGACATTGTAGCGGCCTCCAAATTCATTTGCTCTAAGGCGATTTGCATGATTTGCTCTCTGGTATCGATATATTCGTTATAGCTATGATCTAAACCATAGCGCAAACCTTTGAGAATATCGGCCGAATCCATGCTACTCACCAACTTAACCTGAGAAAATTCTTTGGGCAGTTTGACCAATTGCCTAAAGCGAGTATCTCCCTGCAAAACCTCATTGATGAAGTTACGGACAATATAGGTTTGGTCTTTAGTTTCGGTAGCGGTACTTTTTGGCCTAAGTTCTGGAGTGATACTTTCTAAGAGATAGGCTAATCGATAGGTTCGCAAACGATAATCCTCAGCTTTGCGTTCCTCATCTGTTTGGTATTTTTGATCTAGGTGCTGATCGACCAATGCTCCCTTTTCATTAAAGGTATAACCTAAATGCTCTAGATCTTCTGCCAACCTCTTTTTAACTTGGGCCCGTTCGGCTGCTGGAGTTATACTAATAACGGCACCAATATAACTCTCAACCAGGTAGCCACTGTTTTCACTCATGATTGCCCCCAAATACTGGCTCTCATTAGCGTCTGTTGCCTCACGATTAATGTACCTTTCTTTGTCTTGTGGCCTTTGGCCAACTTCGCTCCCACTGACCAGTTTGTTACTCACCACTTTGGTTTCGCCATCGGGAAGAAGCAGGCTAAGAGATTGATTGGGATCGGTAGCCTTGGCCAAGCTTTCCATTTTAAAAGGCCTCTTTTCTAATTCGGTTCGTTCATCTTCGTCTTTACGGGTAAAATTGCGAGAATGCTCGTCTTGAAGGCGAGAAGCAATAGGTAGTTTCTTGTACTGTTCTAAAGAGCTGATCTCAGCCATATATATGTGTAAGAATTGCTAATTAAATCATTGTTGCACAATGTAAAAAATTTGTCTATATTATTTTCATGCAAAATGACCTAAATTTTGACGGACCAAACATTTTTATCGCTAATCAACTACGAAAGAAGAGTTTGCAGCAACGGGAAGAAATTGAGGGAAAGCACAGCTCTCAGGAAATAGACTTGATTCGCAATAAACTGGCCAAATATGTCTCTAAGTGAGATCCTCTTTTGACAATTCCTTATTAATAAGTAATCATGTATAGAATGAGGGATGAGGCGTTATCTATTAATATCCGTATCGCAAAACAGCTGCATAGAGCAGCTCCTCAAGACTCTCATTCCGAAGCGATTCAGCCGTTTACCGGTGAAAAGAAGAAAAAATTGGAACCTCCAAAGCCACCCGAGCCTAAGCAAAAAGACCCTCCCCTACCGGTAATACCAATCGTTGAACCCATAGTTGTTAAGAAGCCTGAGATAACCACCCTACCTGTTTTGCCAATACAAGTTGAAAAACCACCTGTAGTAATACCTCCTGTTTTGATCCTGCCTGCTCCGGAGATTACGCCCCAAACTGAATTTACGGTTGCGCACGTTGGGCTTGAAAAAGCCCTCGCCCAAGAAATTCATCAAACACAAAGCACTTGTAAATCTTGGGAGCAAAGCAACTATGATAAAGCCAATTCGCTCCAGGGATTATTAAACCAGCCCTCAGTTTGGCTTAGAAAATCGGCTCAGGCAATTGAAAGAAAAATGCCTAATCACCCGCATGTCGCTAAAGCTTTGGCCATGATACCTGAATATTTGAGTGGCTTTGCTTTTATGATTGCTCACCCGGTGAAAACTTTATGGCAAAACACAATTCTCTCTAAGGTTTACGACCAAAGAGACATCCGTTTTGGCCGTGAATTAGTAATGGCCATGAAAGATCGCGACTTAAAGATGGCCCATATGGAAATTCCGCCCGAATTTCTGGCGGCAGCACTAAATGAGGGCCAACAGAGAAGAAACCGCAATGTACTAACGCGGCTGAAAAACGCGATGTGGGACGCGACTGCCGGTAACCTAGGTTTCCAAAGCTCCACCCAAAGAGAAACATTAAAGTGGCTTGAATCGGAAAATTCTCAAGCTTTTAGAGAGAAAGTGAAGGCTCTTGAGAAAGCTAATCTCGATAAACAAATGCAAATCGCGACCAGTTTTGCCAAGCACACCGACCAAATTGGGGCCAGTGATCTTATGGTGGCCTCCGAATATGGCGAAAAGAGAGAAAGAGTAACTCTTGCTCCCGCCCTCCAAAAAGAAATAAACCATTTATATAAGGATATAATCACCCGCTATCACCAACACCCTGAGGACCGCAAAAAATTACTGGCAGAAATTAATTTAAATTTAGCTAGCGAAAATTTTCAACAACATCTGTCCTCTGAACAAAGAGCTTTTTTTAATCAGCCCGAATTTGCCTCCAACCTGCTCCAGATTGCTGAAAGTGTGCATGCCCACTGGGCCGATTACCAAAGACCAGATACTCGCCCAACTCACACTGGTACTTTTTTGGATAACCTCAAGTTTGATTTGATTGTGGGCCAAGGTGAATGGCACGAAGCCCGCGAGTTGATTAAAGTGAACGAACGAGAACACGCCCTTTACCTGGAATTAACTCGGAAAGACTACCCAGAAGGGACCACTCATTTGAGTCAGGCAATGGACCTGAGGCAAAAAAATTTGGGCAATTTTGACAAACTCTTAAGCCGGATTGTGACCAACCCCCTCTCTGCGTACTTAGTTGGCGAGAGCTTGGGGGCCTTTGCCGGCTCTATCCCCATGGCTATTCCCCGCATGGCTCAGCTTATTCCCGGACCAATTTTTGCTGGAGTCGCGGCTGCCTGGGGTGAGAAGAGCCGGAACATTGCCGAAAGGCGCCAGGTATCCCGCGAGGCGGCCATGGGCTATGGCAACATAGAACACCGACGCCGCGAGCTGGAAAATTCACTAGTGCAACGGAAGTCGGCAACCGAACTTTATAATGCCATTAAACCTCTTCTCAACGCCGAAAGTTTAACCGCAGCCCAACAAAAAGAGTTGCTTTTGTTTACCGGACACCTAAACGCCCGATTGCGGCTGACAAACCTGAGTACCCTCAACGACCGAGTCCAGCAGAATTTTATTGATTACTCTGAGGCTAATAACCCAGAGCTAATTGCCTACTGCCAGGCTCACCACCTAACGATGGAGAAAGTGCTCCGCTCGCTGATGATTCATGCCAAAGAGAAACTTGTTGCGAGCGGGCAAACCATTACTGATTGCGACGAGAGTCTTGATCTCTATAGCAACGTTGTTAGCGGACACTTAATTAATGGCGCTAAAACCAACGCCCAAATTGAGAAGGCTCTTCGAGCAACGACTACAGGAACTCCCGAGCAACAAACGCGAGTGCAGGAAATTCTCGCCTTAATGGCCACTCATAATTTGAGTATTGCGGAAGTAGATTCTTTGCAGAAGAAAAACCAACTTTATAGCCGCTATCTGGCTGGACAAATAGCCTGGATGGGATTGAAGACAGCAGCTTTGAGCGCGGTGGCAAGCCCAATTTTGGCTCCGCTCAACCCAGTAACGGCCATCACTTCCGAATTGAGCGGCGCTCTCCACCACGCAGTAAGTGGCATGGATCACACGGCAATATGGAGTGAGATAATACATGGGGACTTTCACCCTGAGTACAACTCAGCTACTGGCCGCTTCGAGACCGATCTTACGCCACTGCAACAGTCATTTGTTTTAGGCCAAAATTTATATCAACAGCTTTTTCATTCTGAGGACCAGCCAACAGTGGGCGCCACGCACCACACAGTGACCAATTCGGAAGGCATAGTACAAGAGATCGATATTCAAGGAGCAAACCCAGCTATTCGCTTTCAGGGAGATGCCTTGGTTGACACCAGAGATGGAACCATTTTGGGACACTATGACAGTGCTGGCCATTTTGTCAATGATGAGCCTCAGATCGGCAACCGCTTACAGGTAGAGATAAACCAAAACGGTACTCCCGGGCAGGAATTGCATTTTGATCCAAGTAATGGTTTTTACGAACAAGATGTACAAATTGGGGCGGAACAAAACGTAAAACTCCAGGTGCCTAACGGGACCACTTTGGTACTCGACCACCACACTTCAGACGGAGGAGTAGTTTATGATTTGCAGGCCAATAACAATTCACAAATTCTCGTAAACGACATTACCTTTGCGGCCGATGGTACTTTTGAGGTTAGCTCACCCGACGTAAACCATTTTCAATTTTCGGTAATCCCTGAGTCGACTAGTTCTCCTGACCAGCCCGAGCCTACCACCACCCACGAGGTGATCGAAGCAAACGCCAATGAGTATTGGAACGATGGCGAAGAGGTGCACGTGGTTCATGGGCGAAGTACCAACCACACCGCCATGACGAACTATTTAGTTAAAGCCACAGGCGCCGACAGCGAAACTCACCCACTGGCAGTAAAATTTTTGCTTCCGGAAAGCGAGGTACACAACCCGAACACCGGTTACGACCAAAGCCTAGACACGGCTTTTGCTGATCATAAAGCTGGAATTTTGCTACAAACAGTGGAAGTTAACCAAGGTGGACAAGAGGTAACCAGAAGCCATTTTGTGGAAGCGACCGGCCGTGAAGTGATTAATGGGCAGGTTTTCTATACTGTAACTTTGGACCCATCTGATAATAACCCTGCTCATACCCAGGGAGATTTGCAGGCTGGAGTCTTGGCGAGACTAGTCTTAAATGAACAACATTTGGCAACTGTAGCCAATAGTGCCGATTTAGCAGACAACGGAGAGCAAGCACTTAATTCTGAGATGACTTACGAGGGGCGCTCGGCTTTTAACCTGGGACACCAACAGATTGGGAATAAAATTATTGACGGCCGAATATTGGGAGGAATAAAGGAAGGTAACGAGTTTTTAGCTAATCATGCCATTCATGGCAACGGAGACCCAATTGATGCGCAAATAGACATCGTTACTAAACACGAGGCGACACCAATTGTTTTGCCACCAGAGTATAAGCTTGAGCTCACCGGAGATCTGGTTAATCCGGGACAAACACATAAAGTGGAGATCGTCGAAGTGCCAATTGAGAAGGCTTTCCCCCCTCTTGGAGGTCTCTTAACCACAAGACAAAATTTGGCAATGGCCGAAAGATTGGCAGCTTCACGAGCTACAGCTTTGGCGGCTGAGAGAGAATTTCCTTCCCAACCCGTTCCCAAACTGACCGACCTTGAAGTGAAGCTTGCCAATGGACAACGAACATCAATAGAAGTTCCTCATTATTACCTCGATTATCTCAAACAAAAGAAAATTGCTCCTCAGCAAATTATGTTGCTTAATCAGGTTCAGAGTAACGAGAAGCCTAGTATTGACAGTGAGGATAAGGAAACAATCAGGTTAGCTAACTTTGAATTTGACCTGGTTACTTTGAGAGAAACTTTGGGAATATTAGGTAATAATCCACTATTTTGGTACCTACCCCACAATCAGTCTGAAGCAGAGATTAGGGTTGTTTGTCTGCCGCTAAAAACAAAAGCCGGAGAGGAAGTGATTTTACAATTAGATTGGGCTACTTATCAGGAATTATTACTTTTAGCCTACACTGAAGACGAACTTGAAAGAAGAAAAGCTGAGAGATTAAACTTGGCAAAAACATAACAAACAACAAGTAATTTATTAAATACAGAGGATTATCGTGAAGGATTATTTTTTAATGGGCATCGGGGGAAGATCTGGAAGGGTTGAAAGATCGATGAGGTAGCCTTCTCTAAATTCAGCCATAGAAAGAGTGATCTCGGCTACCAGATTGGGAATATTTTGCTCGAAAAAAGCATAAAGTTTGGGTTGTTCGACGCTTTCGTCTAAGAGCTTCTCTAATTCTGCTTGCTTGCTTTCTGATAACAAGCCAACTAAGCGGGAATTAACAGCCTCAAGAACTTGGAGCATAAGAGACTCTTTATACTTGGGTAACTCACCGGAAGGAATATCGGGTTTTCTTTTGGCGATAAGCTCATCGACAAATGATTGCAGAGCCAAATAATCGAGCACTTTGTTTTTGTCGTTATTTTGATTGCTATCCATATTAAAACTGTACTGTTATTTTGGTTCGTTGTCAACTATTAGAGTTCTCTCTATTACAATCACTCGGGTAATTGAGAAATATCGGCTTGAACTGTCCAGGCTGTTTGGCTATGGCTAAAGTTGGTTAAGTCGTAGCCTAAATGCTGGGCCACAATTCGGTAAACATCCATTTTAAGGTTGTCTTGAAATGTTAAGCCAGCTCTGTCGACTGCAAAAGCAATTACTTTATCTGAATGAAAAGCGTTCTCTAAAACCTCTCGAATAGTTTGTAACTCTCTGGCCCCCACTGCAGATTGATTAACATATTGTTCTAAGGTTACTAAATGCTTTTTGCCCTCTGGAGCCTGAATTAAGCGAATGATATCGTCTTGGGTAAACAAGCCTTGATCTCCACCCAGGGCGTTAAACAGGCGGATAACCTCGGCATGATAGACAACTTTTTCTTGCTCCAATTGAGTTAGGGGTAAATTCCCTTGAGGTTCAACCTGTTGGGGAAGATCAACTGGTTGTTGTTTGTCGGCTAATTTCTGTAGCAGCTGCTGTTCGCGAGGAGAAAGGGCTTTGGCTTGAATAAGGGCGGCTTCAATGTATTGATCTGAGCTAGAGAGGGACTCCACCTGTGCCATTAACAGATTGACGGCCATTTCGGCCTCGTCTTTGCCAAAAATGCCCGCTAGCCACTGAAGAGAATCAAGATCGGCGCGCAAAGCCTTAAGATTAAGAAACCGGCCCCTATTATCGGTGTCGTAATACTTTCTTAGTGTGTCTTCGGTAAATTTTTCGACTAGGGACTTGGTAGTTGTAGGATCGGTAAATTGATCATAAAGCGCTTTGGCTTGGACCTCGGTAAACTCTTCTGGCTTACCAAGCCCTAGCCTTTGCATAACTGACAAGTGTTTCGAGCCATGAGCTTGAATTATTTTGGTTACTTTTTCCGCCCAAAGAAGCATCGCTTCGTCATAGGGAGTAGCTCCTTGTTCCTTAAGACGGGTTTCGTTTGAACATCCATCAATTAACCCGGCCACTTTTTTCACTCGTTGATCAATCTCCTGAGGATTGCTAAATTTGTCCTGAACTACTGTTTTGTCGAACGGGTAATTTTGGCTGGGATCGAGCTGCTCCATGGTGAGCAACCGGAGCTGCATCCCAAGATGCTCGGTGTATTTTATTGGGCCTCTTTCAACAGCTGATTTTGATTGTTCGGTGGTCATATTATTAACCTTCCTGGCCAGCTCCAGATTTGGACCCTTGATAAAACTGCATAAAAATAAACAAAGCGGTAATTGCCCCAACGGAGAATCCCAATTTAGCCCCCTTATAGGCTAAAAGTTCTTTTTTCCCAGGTTTAACCATTTCCAGAAGAGCGGCATCGATGTTTTCAATCCCCAATAACCCCGCCAAAGCCTTAATTTTGGCACTAATTATCTCCGGAGACATCTCGCCTTGAGCTTCTTGGGTATAAGACAGCCAAGCCTGCTGCACTTCGGGAGACTGAGAAGTAATATTCTGATAAAGCGTTTTCATCCTCTCTAGCAAACCCTGGGATCGCTCGTTCAGGACGGCAGCATTCTTAAAATTAGCCAGTTTTTTTTCTAATTTAGTTTTTTCTGCCGATAGTTCGGCTGTTGGAAAACCCTTCTGGCTATTTAAAAAGATATTTTGCTCTAATTCCGTTATTTTTCCTTTTAATTTATTCTGAAAAAAAACTCGCAGTACCGGCTGTTGTTTGAGATTGTCATTTAAAACCTGCATAGTAGCCATTAAACCTGAGGCTTTTTTACTCTCAACGAGCGCAGGGGTCTCTTGAAAAAAGCCTTGCCAAATTTTTGAATTGGGATCGAAGTCCGCTGGAGTGAAAATTGCCCGCTGATCACTATTAAAATCGGGCATGGCGGCGAGAATTTCTTCTGGAGTAAGAATGTTGTCGAAGCCTTCGGCCAAAAGCTGAGACAAAAAAGAGTTCTCACTTGAAGCGGAAGCGGTGGTAACAAAGCCAAGATCTCGCGCCGATTGCTGAAAGGCTTCCACTTCGGTCCGGCGAACTTTGCTCCCCTCTTCTTGAAGAGCGGCCTCAGTGCCCGAGCCATAATAATACTCGATAACTCGGCCCCAATCGGTTTGCCTTTGAGTATTGGCATCGTCTAGTTTCTGCTGTTGATCGGGATCTTTAGCATCGATCGCTAATAATGGCGGAAAAGTAACTTGCAAACGGCGAAGGGAATCCCACTCTTTTCCAGAAATCTCTTGCCTCTGCGCCGGATCGGTAAGCCGATCGTAAACCGCCTTGACCTGATTCCACTCTACCAGCGCCTGAGTATGCGCTGTTTGAGCTTCAGGGCTGGAATTAGCGGCTAAAACCGGCTGCGGCGGAAGCTTTAAAGCACTTTTGAGCCGAGAACCAACAAACTGGCGCTCGGCGAGAAAATTTTCTTTGGTATAGGTACGCTCTTTGGAATGAGCATTGACTTCCTTTGAAGTTTCGGCCACGCCCGTTTTTGTGTCTACAGGAGTAGCCGGACCAATGACCACTTGAACAGTTTCTACTTTTACACTTGGTTCATTTCCCTCAAAGCCAAGTGGTGAAGTAACGGCATCGACATTATCTACCATATATAGAAGATATTATAGAGAAAAGAAAGAAATGTCAAAGCGGAGAATAAGATTCTATATAATGAAGGTATGCAAGCAAAAGTGATTTTTTTAAGTACTCTGTTGTTAATCTGGTCTTTACTTTTGGGATATTTTTTGGGGGTCCTCGATTTTTTTGGCTTCCTGGCCGGGGGACACACTCTAAATTTAGTTTCTTTAGGCTTGGCACTGTTTACCTGGCATTTGTTGGGCTTAACCCTGTTTTTGATTGATCTCGACGACGCCCACCATGAGCTCACCTACCTGGCAACTTCGGTGGGTTTTGGAATAGTTTTTTTTCTGTTTAACCAAGGCTATTTGGCCACTCTTTTGGCCACTGGCGCATTTTTTTATTCCAAATAGTAACCGAAAAAATGCTCAGCGAGCGTGCTGCCAAATTTGTACATTTTTCCACCCGTGAGGTAGTTTTCCCGGTAATTCGGCGCAGTTTTTTATTTTTGATGCTCATTCTGGTGCTGATTGGATTTTTTCAGGGCCAAGGCGTTTCTCAAAAAAACGGCCTTGTTACCCCTTACCTCGTGCGCAGTGTTACTCGGCCGCTGCTGTTGGTCGCAGAAAGGCAGTTTGCCGGAGAAATACAATCAGATCTGAGAGCTAAGTTAGAGTGGCAGCTAAGTGACAGTATGGCTCCCCAAATTGCCAAAGCTATCAATGAGCGCCTGTTAATTTATCTTCCCTTGTTGCCATTTGTCTTCGGTTTGGTAGTTTTGGCATTTGTCTCCCCCTTAATAACTCTCTCCGAACTTTTGCTCTTACCGGTAATTAGACTGATTATTCGCGCTTTGCTAAAATTAGGGGTCATCAAAATCGCCCAAGAAACAGTGGCGCGCGAGACGCTTAAATTATGAACAAACTACAGCGGCTTCTAATAGAACGCCAGAACCTAAACCAAGCCTTGCGCCAATTCCTTATCACTCACAACTATCTGGAAGCGGAAACGCCACTTTTGGCGCCCTTCCTAATCCCGGAAAGCTACCTCGAAGTCTTTGAAACCAAGCTCACGTCTCCTAATTTAACCACTCCCCAAACAGCTTATCTCTTGGCCTCTCCCGAGGCCTTTCTTAAAAGACTTCTCTCAGCAGGAACAGGAAACATATTTTCTCTAAGTAAAGCCTTTCGAAATGGCGAGCCACTCGGGCAAAAACACAACCATGAGTTTACAATTCTCGAGTGGTATCGGGTGGAATACGATTACCGGCAGTTGATGAGAGAAATTGAACAAATGATTGGGTTTGTGGCTAAAGAAGTGAGAGCAACTATTGGTATTAATTTTACTAAACCCTGGGAATACCTTTCGGTAAGAGAGGCAGCAGCACAGTTCGCTCCCAAAGAGCGGCTAAGCGCGGAAAACTTCGAAAAGGTTTATGTTCAGTATTTGGAACCAAATTTGGGAACCAGAGGAGTGCCTACTTTTATTTATGACTACCCCAGCTGGCAGTCCCCCCTGGCAAAGTCGAATAACGGCCTGGCGCAACGGTTCGAACTTTACATTAATGGAGTTGAGTTAGTTAATGGTTGGACGGAGTTAACCGATTGGCACGTACAAAAAACTAATTTGGAAAACGAGAATAGCCTGCGGCAAAAACAAGGCAAAGAGCCGTTGCCTTTAGATTACGGGTTTATTGAGAGCCTCAAACAAGGAATGCCTGAATGCGCCGGGGCGGCTTTGGGAGTTGATCGGCTACTAATGGTACTTATGGGTTATCCCTCAATCGAAGAAGTTCTGCCCTTCTCAAGCCGGGCGCTATTTGGAAAAGAAGAAAACTAACCCTTGGGGAGTTCCCAGAACTCCGGACCAATAGCATACCAATCTAGCCGCTTTTCGTCGGGATCCTGAATCTTGAAGGTGTTGTTTACAAAATAGATAATGTAGCCGGGTTTGTCGGCAAGATTACGATAGCCGTGGGCAACTCCGCGGGGAATATAAAGAAGGTGCGCTTTGCCGTCGCCCAGCACCAGGCGCATGGCCGTGCCTTTAGTGGCACTTCCCTCTCGCGCGTCGAACAGGCCAACCAAAAATTTGCTGTCGGGAGTAATAAACCAAACATCCTCCTGCTGTTCGTGCAGATGCCAACCCTTGATTGAATCGGGAGCGCTTTTGGCAAAATTAATCTGCTTAATCTCGAAACCCTCGGCTTTAAACTCTGCCAAAACTCCGCCCTCAGGCCGAGAGAGTTCGGTAAAGTAACCGTCCTCAGTAACGAAGTTCCTAATCTCCACCACCCGAACCCCGGTAATTACTGGGCTACCCTTGTAATCCTGCACTTTTACAAACTGGCGATATTTTGCGTCGATCTGCATACTATATTTATATCAAAACTAATTAAAAAAGTTTGCGAAGCAAGAGAAAGCTTCAGGTTTAATTTACTCTTTCAACATAATCCCGGGTTTCGGGATTAATCGCAATCACCTCACCTTTCTTAATAAACAAGGGGACGAGGACTTTTGCTCCGGTTTCCAAAGTCACCTGCTTTTTGGCATTGGTGGCGGTATCGCCTTTAACCGCGTCGTCGGCCTCAATTACTTTGAGCTCCGCGCGCTTGGGCGGGCGCACACCAACCGCCTTCTCATCCATCATCAAAAGAAACATCGGCTGCCCCTCTTTGAGGAGATCGACAAATTCTTCTACTAAGTAAGTGGGGACTTCGTATTGCTCATAAGTTTTTTCGTGCATAAAAGCAACGGTCTCCCCTGAGGCATAGAGAAACTGCACCGGCACCGCCAATACGTCTAACACCTCAACGGTATCGTTGGAAGTAAAAACTTCCGCGGCAGTTTTACCCGAGGAGATATTCTTTAGGCGGCTTCGCACCACTGTGCGGCCTTTGCCGGGATGGTAAAATTCCACAAATGTTACCTGCCAAATATCCTCTTTAAACTTAAGAAAATCCTTTTTTTTGAGAGAGGCCGCGGTAGTTTGCATAATTTTCGTTAATTAATAAATACTTTCTAAATTGTAACACGCCGGGCTAGGAAATTCTCAATAATTTGAGTACAATCTTTTTTATGAAGCCATTAGTGGTAGTTTTATTGGCGGTGCTTTTGGTAGGCGGAGTCGCGTTAAAAAAGCCCCGGACAACCCCGAGCACTCCGGTGGGTAGCCCTTCCCCAACTGTAACCTTGCTCAAAGAACAAAAGGGCGAGAAAATTTTTTATTTTGAAGCGCGGCTCAGCAAGCAAACCGCAACTCTTAGCAATCTGGATATTTTTTTAATGGGCAAGAACGGAGAATCGGTGGACGGAGCAGATCTCACGCTTGAAGCAAGTAAAAATTTGCGAATTGTGAATGTTTTTCCTGGGCAAACTTTTAGGCAGTATCCGCGAGTATTTTTTACGGAAGAGGAAGCGATAATAACCGGAATTGCCGATTTAACGGCCAGCGGAGCACTGCCTGGAGAAGCTAATCGCCTTTTTGCCAGCTTGGTGGTAGAACAGATTGATCCCACACTCCCCGCTTCCCTACAGGTGAACACCGCTGGAACCAAAGCCTATTTTCAGGGAAAACCAGTTCTCAACCAAGAGCAAAGTTTAAAAAAAGTGACTTTGAAATGAAACGGCTATTCTGGGGCTTAATTTTTCTCTCCAGTTTGGGATTTTTTGTTTATCTGGGCAGTCAATATGTTTTTCGCACGCGAGCGAGTGGGCTTAACCTCGCGCTGAAGCTAAAACTCCAGGGGAATTACCGAAACGATACCAAGATTCAGTTTCGAATCGATTTGTACAGTGAATCACTCAAAATTGCCACTTTTAACGGAGCACAACTAAGTTACTCGGAAAATAAAGTTTTTGAGGGAATTGTGATGCTCAACCAAGAGCTCGATCTAAGCAAACCTTATGCCATATTTATTAAACCCGAGAAGTACTTGGGGCAGCTTTTCTGCAGCCCAACCGAAGTGGGAGAGAGTTGCACCACTGGTAAGTTTAATTTTATTAGTGGCCTAAATTCGCTCGACATAAGCAACCAGATGTTTTATGCCGGCGATCTGGCGCCACAGGACGGCAAAGTTGACTCCGCAGATATTTCCAAAATCCTTGCCAAAATTGGCAAAACCGATGCTATAACAGACATTAACCAGGATGGAATTGTTAACAGTATTGATTACACTCTCACCCAAAGGACACTCTCCCTAAACAAAGCCGACGACGAGATAACGCTTGTTTCTCCAACTATATTGCCCAGCCCTACCAGTGCCCCCA
>Ga0172370_10002080_pt1 | contig 29352 bp, 31 predicted proteins | sample LakKiv5m_FD_114538 | JGI IMG/M metagenome (GOLD analysis project Ga0172370, IMG submission 114538) | Freshwater microbial communities from Kabuno Bay, South-Kivu, Congo - kab_022012_11.5m | ecosystem: Environmental > Aquatic > Freshwater > Lake | place: Democratic Republic of the Congo...
GCCGTCAAACGCCGTCGTCATAAAGAAGTTTTAGAATTATCAAAGAAATTAGGCCATGAATAAAGTCTTGAATAAAAAAGCCATCGTCATTATCGGCCCCACCTCTTCCGGCAAAACCAGCGCCGCTCTTAAATTGTGCCAAGAATTTAACGGGGAAATAATCTCCGCCGATTCGCGCCAAATTTATAAAGGACTTGATATTGGGACCGGCAAAATCCCTGTCAATTTAGACAAATCGGACATTAGTAAACAAAAAATTTGGCTTTACGACCTTGTCAACCCCGACGTCCATTTTTCGGCTTATGATTTTAAAATTAAGGCAGAAGAGTGTTTACAGGACATCTGGAAAAATCAAAAAATTCCTTTTATTGTCGGTGGCACGGGATTTTATTTAAGTGTCTTATTAGGTCTTCAAGAAGTGTCAGCCATTTCGCCTGACTTAGAATTACGTCAAAATCTAGAAAAACTTACAACGGAGGAATTAGTCAAAAAGTTGACGGAAGTTGCGCCAGAACGTCTAGTGTCACTTGACCTTGCCAACCGGCGGCGCCTGATTCGGGCTATTGAGGTGGCGAGTCAGCCTGTGACATCGAACAGGCAACCGACCGGCCTCATCGACCCTTTGGTAATCGTCTTCACCGGTTCAAGAGAACTACTTTATAAAAGGGTAGACGGCTGGGTGGAAGCGGTTATCAAAGCGGGGTTAATTAACGAAGTTAAAAACCTTGTCAAAGCAGGCTACGGCGAGGCATCGCCACTTCATGGTTTAATTTATAACCAAGTCTTAGCTTTTTTAGACGGTCAAACTAGTCAGTCAGAACTACTACAAAGAATTAAGTACGATTTGCATCGCTGTATTCGTAAGCAGGAAACTTATTTTAGAAAAATGTTTCCAAACTCCAAATACACCTATCTTGACATTTCAGGTAAAGATTTTGGCATTTCTCTTAAAACCGTTGTACAATCATACTTAGACAATGGATAAGCGTGTAGAAATCAGCCTCAAAACTATTCTAGTCACCGCGGGGTTAGCCGTTATCTTTTATTTGCTAATTCAAATTAAAGAGGTATTACTACTAATTTTTGTAGCTACCATTGTAGCTTTGGCGCTTGACCCAATGGTCGACTGGCTAAAACGTCGAGGTTTTAAGAGGGGTTTATCGGTAATAATCGTAGTTTTTACAATCCTGGTACTTGTTGTTGGTTTAGTAACGTTACTTATCACCCCAATTGTTACCCAGACACAATTATTAATTATCCAATTTCCAAGACTAATAGACACCATTTTTAAGGATGCTTATTTTGGTAGTTTTATCAACACCTTTAACAAAACTTTAACGGATCAAATTGCTGGAGCTAGTGGGAGCTTATTAAAAATTACCCTAGATGTTTTTACTGCGGTAGCCTCTTTACTGACGGTGTTATTTTTTGTTGCCTATTTATTACTGGACATGCCGCGCATTAAGAGCTCTCTTTTGTCTATATTTTCTAAAGAATCTTCAAAAGAATCTTTTAAAAGTATTTGGCTGGATTTGGAGAATCGTTTAGGTGGCTGGATTCGCGGTGAATTAATTTTGATGACCGTGGTTGGATTAAGCGTCTTTGTGGGTTTAAGTCTTTTACAAGTTGGCTATGCCGTTCCTTTAGCGGTTTTCGCCGGACTTTTAGAAATAGTTCCGCTAATTGGGCCAGTAGTTTCGGCGGTTCCGGCAGTCATTGTTGGTTTCGCAATTTCCCCATTAACCGGCCTAGGAGTACTCGGTTTATTTATTTTAGTCCAGCAGTTAGAGAATAATTTTATTGTTCCTAAAGTAATGCAAAAGGCGGTTGACTTAAACCCCCTCGTCACCATGATTGCCATCCTTATTGGCGGAAAACTCCTTGGCATTGTTGGTGCCCTTCTGGCCGTTCCTGTCACCCTCGTTGTTCTTATCATCGCTCGTCACCTTTTATTAAAGCTTAACAAATAGCTAAAAACGTGCTATAATTACTATAGGAAATGTTAGGGGGTCGGGTAGCTACTCTCCTTTGCGTAAAGCTCTGGAGGGAGGAAAGTCCGGACCGCCAAGAGCAGGGTATCCGTCAGCTGACGGACTAGCCGAAAGGTTAGAGTCTAGAGCCACAGAGACGAGCCCCGATAAAATCGGGGGTGAAACGAGGTAATCCTTACCCGGCGGCAACCCACGACTGCGCCGTTACTAGCTGACTCGGCGAGCTTACCTACCGGCAGGCAGGGTGCGAAGATGGGGCCTAGAGAGATGCTGCTTAAACAGAATCCGGCTTACGAACCCCCCAACATTTTCTTAGTGACTCGAAATTGCAAGGCTTCGGCCAGGTGACTGGCCTCAACATTTTCGGAATTGGCTAAATCGGCAATGGTCCTCGCGACCTTCAAAATCCTAAAGTAAGCTCTAGCCGAGAGGGCTAAATTATTAACGGCGGTTTTTATTAGTGTGTCTCCTTCGCTCGTCAACTGACAATACTCTTTAATATGCGGCCCCAACATCTCGCTATTGCAATGAATTCCGCATTTTTCAAATCTATTTTGTTGCTTATTCCTAGCCGTTTGAACCCGGTTTCTAATTGTTTGGCTATCTTCGGCCGGTTTAGTGGCATCCGTCAATTTTTCCACCTCTACCGGTGGAACTTCGAGATGTAGGTCGATTCGATCTAAAATTGGTCCAGATAGTCGCTTTTTATAATTTTCAATTTGGTGTGAGGAGCAGCTGCATTTTTTGGTGGGGTGCCCCAAAAATCCACAAGGACAGGGATTGCTGGCAACAACCAGCATAAATTTTGCCGGAAACGTCAGAGTCCCCGCAGCTCTCGATATCGAAACTAGGCCGTCTTCAAGTGGCTGTCTTAAAGCTTCGAGACTGGCTCGTCCCAGCTCTGGAAATTCGTCCAAAAACAACACGCCGCGATGGGCGAGAGAAATTTCGCCGGGTGTAGGGTGACTACCGCCTCCTATCAAACCAATACGGGAAGTAGTGTGGTGCGGGCTTCTAAAAGGTCGTTCTTTTATAAAACAAACGCCTGGTGGTAAATTTCCGGTCACCGAATAAATTTTGGTAACTTCAAAAGCTTCTTCCGGGGTAAATTTTGGCAATATTGAGGGGAGGGCACGGGCGAGCATAGTCTTTCCACTTCCCGGTGGTCCGGTCATAGCAATATTATGTCCGCCCGCCGCCGCGATTTCTAAAGCTCGTTTGGCGGTTTCTTGACCGCGGACTTCCTTAAAATCAGCGCCGCTTCCAAAATCGGCCTGAAGGAGATCCAAAAAATCTTGGGGTGGGGTTTTAGTAATTGCCGCTTCACCGGCCAAATGTTTTATTAAATCCTGAAGAGCATTAAGGCCAAAGACATTTATTTCTTTAATGAAAGCCGCCTCATTAGCGTTTACCTCCGGTAAAAAAAGATTGGGAGTTTTAAGGTCGGTAGCTAACATCCCCAGAGCAATAGCGCCTGGCGTTGATCTTAATTTTCCATCAAGTGACAACTCGCCAAAAAATAACGACTGCGCTAGCTCGTCACTCCAAGGAATAATGTCACTGGCGACCAGAATTCCAACAGCAATTGGTAGGTCAAAAAGAGCGCCTTTTTTGGGTAGGTCGGCCGGAGTCAAGTTAACGGTGATTCTATGTCTTGGAAACTCTAGCTGACTACTTTTTATGGCGCTTCGAACCCGCTCTTTGGATTCTTCTACAGCCTTATCAGCCAGTCCCACTATATTAAACCCGGGAAAACCAAAACTTTCGATGGCAACTTCCACCGTTACCGGAACGCTTTCCAAGCCTACAGTAGTGCCGGAAAGAATCTTGGCAAGAGCCATAGTCTAAAAATTAAGTCGGGAAATCGTTCCGGAAAGACCAGGAATTTTGGATTCGAATAAATAAAGTCCGATTATTATCGTCAAACATGCGAAAGTAGCTACTGCAGTTTTTAGTAAGTCTATTTTAGTGTGTTTAAAGTCCAAAACTAGTCTCGATCCTTCAAATTTTTGACCGGTCTTTGGGGTGCTCCTTGGCTCTACGGGTTTTTTGGTCGCTTGAAGTCTAGATAATTCTTGTCTTAGGAGTTCGTTCTCTCTTTTTAGCTTGTTAATATCGTTATTTACGGCCACCTTTTAAAATTACCACAACTATCATCAAAATTCCATCTTGTATTTTGTATCTAAAAAGTGTTCAATTAATACTAGTTAAATAACGTAGTCAAATTATAACCGACTTATTGAGTAAATATATGGAAAAAGCTAAATCCAAAGTCACTTCAATTTTTATCGAAGAAAGTTCGCCCGCTTACAAACGCTGGTGGTTTTGGGCTGTCTTAGCTGTTGTTGTCATAACAGCTTTCATAATTCTGATTGTACTGCCAAACAAAAATTGGTTGTTTGTAAGTCACAGTCAAATTATTAGTCCCTTAGCTACGTAACGATGCTAGAAACTTTTATCACCTCTAAAATTAGACGCGAAATTTTAGCTAAATTTCTTTTAGTACCTAAGGCTAGTTACCACATTCGTGATTTGGGTAGACTAGTTGGTACCGAAATTAACGCGGTTCGGCGGGAATTAATTCACTTGGATAAAGCGGGACTTCTTAAAAAACGTCATAGTGGTAACCGACTTTATTACGAAATTTCACGGGATTTTATATTATTTAACGAGTTAATTAAAATTTTCACTTTTGATTACGGTCTTGGCAAAACTTTGATAAAAAATAAAGAGAAGTTAGGTCAGACTCGTTTTGCTCTAATATCGCTGGAGTTTTTAAAGGGTCGTGTTTCTAATTCTAACCAGATTGACCTTTTAATAGTTGGTAATATTAACCAAACTCTTCTGGAGCCGATAATTTCCGCCGAACAAGGGCGCCTTGATCACGAGATAAACTATATGACGCTTACCGAGGCCGAATTTAATTTTCAAAAAAAGCGACGCGATCCTCTTCTGATGGGCACCTTGAGCCAAGCTAGGCTTGTTTTGTGGGGAGATGAGCAGAAGTATTGCGGTTTGGTCTAATTTATTGGTATTCTATTCTCGCTATGCGCTTTTCCAAAAAACATCTGACACTGCTGTTTATTGCGGCTATAGCTGTAGCGTCGCTTTTAATCGACTTGCCGAAAACTCCAATAAAGTTTAGTTACGGCCCTATCAAAATTGACACCTCGCTTGGTGGTTACAGCTTAAGCATCTTAGGGATAAACCGAGATTTGCAAATTAAAAAAGGTTTGGATTTAAGTGGCGGTGTGCGACTAACCTTCAAAGCGGATATGGCGAGTGTCTCCGCGACCGAACAAGCGTCGGCTCTTGAGGGGGTCAGAAACGTCATCGACCGCCGAATCAATTTTTATGGTGTTAGCGAACCTAATATTCAAACCTCCAAAGTAGGCGACGACTCTCGAGTGATTGTGGAGCTTCCGGGGATTACGGATACGGAAGAAGCCTTGAGTTTAGTTGGGAAAACCGCCCAGCTTGATTTTCGCGAATTGCCTCCCGACACTAAACTTGAAACAGCCGATGTTTCTCAATTTCAAAAAACAGATCTTACCGGCAAGGATTTGAAGCGCGCCGGAGTAACTTTTGCGCCCGACACTAACGCCCCCCAAATCTCTCTGGAGTTTACAACCGAGGGGGCGGTAAAATTTGCCGAGATAACTAAAAGAAACATCGACCGTCCTTTAGCAATTTTCTTGGATGATAATCTTCTGCAAGCGCCAACAGTCAACGCCGAAATTACTGGTGGTAGCGCTGTGATTACCGGGAAGTTTGACCTTAAAGATGCCAAAAATGTTGCGATCACTTTAAATGCCGGTGCTTTGCCAACACCCATTAGCTTAATTTCCCAACAACAAATCTCCGCCACCTTAGGTCAAGAATCCGTCCAGCGGGGTTTTTACGCCGGACTTCTTGGTCTTGTACTTGTAGCTTTGTTTATGGTTCTTAATTATGGTTTCCTCGGCTTCCTGGCGGTTATAGCGCTTCTAACTTATGGCTTAATTTCTTTAGCTCTCTATAAATTGGTACCTGTCACCTTGTCACTGGCTGGTTTGGCCGGTTTTCTCCTCTCGATTGGCATGGCGGTTGATTCCAATATCTTAATTTTCGAGAGAATTAAAGAAGAACGGTGCTCGGGTCGTCCATTAACCTTGTCGATGGAATTAGGTTTTCAAAGAGCTTGGGATAGCATTAGGGATGCTAACGCTTGTACCTTGATTACTTGTTTTGTCCTTTTTAACCCCTTCAATTGGTCATTTCTAAACAGTTCCGGGGTGGTGCGGGGGTTTGCGCTGACTCTGGCTCTTGGGATTGCCGTCTCGCTTTTTACTGGTATTGTTGTTACAAGAACCCTAGTAAGGATATTTTACAAATGATTAATTTTTTAAAATACAAATACATTTATTTTGCTTTGTCCCTTCTCGTTATAATTCCTGGTGTTTACTCTTTAGCTAGATTTGGCTTAAAACCGGCGGTTGATTTTAGTGGCGGTAGTGTTTGGGAAATAAAGTTAAATAAAGTCGAAATTATCCAGAATGATTTAATTCAATTTTTTGCCGATAGGCAAGATCCTGATTTTAACCAAGTAGTAAAAACTAGCACCGGTAGCTTTAGCCTTAAATTTAAACCGTTAACGCAAGCTAGGCACTTGGAACTAGCCACCGCGCTTAAAGAAAAATTTGGCGAGTTTACGGAGGTGCAGTTTGAGACGGTGGGGCCGCTTCTAGGTCGAGAATTACTTATCAAAACAATCACCGCTGTCGTTCTGGCCGCCATTTTAATAATGCTCTACATTATCTACCGCTTTCGCGACAGAGTGTTTGGAATTGCGGCAATTCTTGCGATGTTGCACGACACTTTGGTAATGCTAGGAACTTTTTCGCTTCTCGGCCATTTTTTGGGGATAGAGGTAGACATTCTTTATGTGACAGCCGTTTTAACCATTCTGTCCTTTTCCACCCACGATACGGTGGTAGTTTATGACCGGATTCGAGAACTAACTAAAATGTTCCCGGAAAAGCCTTTTACGGAGCTAATTAATATGGCCTTAAATGAGACCATTGTCCGGTCACTTAACAACTCTTTGACGGTGATTTTTATGTTGGTGGCTTTGTTGCTACTTGGCGGGGCGTCAATTAAAAATTTCGCGCTAGCGCTACTGATCGGAACTATTTCCGGAACTTACTCATCTTTATTTACAGCGTCTCCGATTTTAGCTATTTGGCATGACTTTATCGCTTCTAAACAAAAGCGTTCCCACGGACGTTAAATCTTTAATAGAAATTTTGCACGCTTCTCGTCAACTTGACGGGCGAGGAGACCTCGCCCCTACATTTAAAGACAATTTGACAACGGCTGTTGAGGCCGTCAAGAAATCAATTACTGCTGGTTTGCCAATAATAATTCACGGTGATTATGATGTGGATGGCATCTCGGCGACGGCCATTTTGTGGGAAACAATTTATAACGGCTTAAATTATCAAAATTGTCTGCCGTTTATTCCCAATCGTTTTGATCACGGATATGGGTTGTCCAACGAGTCTGTTGAGGAGTGTCAGAAACTGGCAACTAAACTAACCTCGGAAAATCGAGGTTTGCTGATTGCTGTCGATTGCGGAATTACTGCTAATGATGCTGTCAACCACGCCAAAGAATTGGGCTTCGATGTTTTAATTATTGACCACCACCAAAAGCCGGAAATACTCCCGGAAGCGGAAATTTTGTGGACGGATCAGCTTTGCAGTGGAGGAATTGTTTATTTTCTATCCCAGCAACTTGCCCCTAATTTCCAAGGGATCGATCTTGCGGCTTTAGCGACAATTGCTGATTTACAGCCTTTAACCGGCCAGAATAGACTACTTGTCAAACAGGGCTTGGTGAAGCTGTCAAAACCGGCTCGAATAGGTCTTATAGCTCTCAAGGAGGCGGCGGGGTTGGCTGGCAAGCCAATAGGGGTCTACGAGGTGGGGTATATGCTAGCGCCTCGTCTCAACGCCGCAGGACGCCTTGAGGACGGTCTGGTAAGCCTTCGTCTTCTTTGTACTAAAGATAAAGATTTAGCGTCAAAATTGTCCACTGAATTGACGAAGATAAACACCGAACGCCAGCAAAAAACTTTGGAAATGTTCGAACACGCCGAGAGTTTTATTTCTGAGGAATCGCTAAAAGAACCGTTGATAATTGTCGACGACCCCAGCTATCACGAAGGCATTATTGGACTAATTGCCGGCAAATTGAGTCAAAAATACTGCCGACCGAGTATCGCCATCAGCCGAGGTCAAGACTACTCCAAAGGGTCAGCAAGGAGTCTGGGGAGCTTTGATGTTGTCACTGCCTTGCGGTCACAAAATGACCTCCTAGAAAACGTCGGCGGACACCCTCTCGCCGCCGGTTTTACCGTTAAAACATCGTCACTAGCCACTTTCAAAACTGCATTACAGGAGTACGCTAAAAAAGTTTTTGTGTGGGAGGAGGCTTGTCGGATTACTAAAGTTGATTGCGAATTGCCTCTTGCTATGGTCAACCACGAAAGTTTTACGGCCGTTCAAGAATTATCGCCTTTTGGAATTGGCAATCCTGAACCGGTGTTTCTTTCCAAAGATTTAGAGGTCACGGGGTTTAGAACAATGGGAGCGGGGGATAAGCACCTAGGTTTAAGTCTTCTAAAAGACGGTCGTTCTATCAAAGCGGTGGTTTTTGGTCAAGGAGAACTGGCTAAAAAATTAAATGTGGGTAATAAAATCGATGTCGCTTATTCGCTATCGAAAAATGATTGGAACGGCAACTCGACGATTGAAATGCGTATACGTGATTTAAATGTTGTTTAAAAATAATGGCCCTTTGTAGAGCCGCGCCACGGCGCGGCTCATCATCGTTAACCGCCTGCATTGGTTAGACGCCACATGTGGCGTCTCTACAAAAACACACAAACATTTGTTATATCTTCTCTGGGGCGGAGACGCCGAGGAGGTTTAGCGTTTCGGCGAGGACAATTCTGGCGGCTGTCACGAGGGTCACACGAGACTGGGACGTTTCTTCGTCAACGGTATTATCGCGAGTGGGTAAAACGGGGCAATTTTCGTAGAATTTGTGAAAGCTGTCGGACAGCTCTAGAGCATAATTCGTCAACTGATGAACGGCGTAGTTTTGAGAGATGTCGGCAATGAGATCGGGGAATTTTATCAAGTGCTTCGTCAAACGGGCTTCTTCAATTGTGTTCATCTTGACGGGCTTTGCAGGCAAAGCCCCTACGGAAACGGGGATTTTATTTAGAATACTACTCATTCTTGCATGAGCATATTGCACATAATACACAGGGTTTTCGCGAGCCTGTTTTTTAACCAGGTCAAGATCAAATTCGAGTGGGGTGTTGGCGTCACGGGTTAAAAACGTAAAGCGGAAAGCGTCACTGCCAATGTCGTCAATCACTTCTTTGGCAGTTACAAAAGTCCCGGCCCGTTTACTCATACTTAATTTTTCACCATTCTTTAGCATCGTAATCCATTGATAAAGAACGACAGTCAAATTTTCCGGGTTAATTCCAAGCGCTTGAATGGCGGCCTTCATCCTCGCTATGTGGCCGTGATGGTTAGCGCCCCAAACGTCAATTACCTTATCAAACCCGCGATCAAATTTATTAAAATGGTAGCCAATATCGTTGCTAAAATAGTCAAATTGGCCGTCAGACTTAATCACCACCGACTCGCGGTCCTTCAGAAAATCGTCACTGGGAGCAAACCAAGTGGCCCCGTCGCTTTCTTTTAGGAAGCCCTTTTTCTTCAAACTATCCAAGGCTTTTTGGGTCCAGCCGGAATCGCGAACTTCTGATTCAGCTACCACTTTGTCAAATTTGATTCCGACTTCCTCGCAGAGTTTTAGGGCTTCGTCGCGGAAGTAGTCAACAGCCCATTTTCCAAGGGATTCTGGGGTCAATTCAGGCGACCCACGGGTCGCCCCTACGGATAAATTCTTGACGTAATCACCTTGATATCCGCCTTCTGGAACGTCTCGACCTTCAATGCGGCATAAAATTGACTCGCCTAAAAGCTTTACTTGATTCCCAACGTCGTTGTGGTAATACTCACGCTCAACGATGTGCCCAGCTTTCGTCAAAACTTTTGCTAAAGTGTCACCTAATGGCCCTCCCCTGAAGTTGCCTATATGAAGCGGTCCCGTGGGATTGGCGGATACAAATTCCACTTGAATTTTTTGAGGGTTTTCTTGGACCAAATCTCCATATTTTTGACCTTCCGTTAAAATTTTATTAACCTCGTCACTCAAATATTTGGCGTTTAATTTAAAATTAAGAAAGCCGGGCTTGGCCACGGCCACCTCACTGACAATGTCATTCTCCCTCAACTTACTTTTCAACTCTTCAGCCACTTCCAGCGGATTTTTACCCTGTGCTTTGGCGAGGATTAGCGGAAGATTGCAGGAGTAATCACCAAATTCGTCATTTGGCGGATGCGAAATTATGGCTTTGTGACCTGTCGCGTCGCGTATAAATTTTTCTAAATACTCTTTGGTAGTCATTTTTCTAATAACCATTTTATGCTATAGTTACGCATATGGAAAGGGTTAAAGTCGCTGACACCCCAAAATATATTGGTAAAACTATCATTTTACAAGGCTGGGTTGGTTCTAAGAGAGATCACGGAAAAATTACTTTTATTGATTTACGAGATACTACTGGTATTGTTCAGGTTATTGGTGTTGGTAAAATGGGGGAGTTAACACCAGAATCTGTAGTCGAAGTAACAGGGAACGTCGTCGCACGCTCGGAACGCCTTATTAACCCCAACATTCCAACCGGTAAAGTAGAAATTCAAGTTGAATCTTACCAAATTATTAATAAGTCCGAAGAATTGCCAATTCCTATCGATACTGATGGTCGGGAGATAAACGAAGAGGCTAGGCTTAAATATCGTTATTTAGATTTGCGACGCGATAGACTTCATAAGATACTCAAAATGCGGTCAGAATTTACAAGAGCTTTAAGAGACTCGCTTTATAAAAAAGATTTTGTAGAGGTGGAAACGCCCCTTCTCACCTTTCCTACTCAAGAGGGGGCTAGGGATTTTGTGGTGCCCTCAAGATATCACAAAGGTTGTTTTTACGCCCTACCGCAAGCGCCTCAACAATATAAACAACTTTTAATGACAGCCGGTGTCGAAAAATACTTTCAAGTAGCTAGGTGTATTCGCGATGAGGACTTGCGGGCCGATCGGGGTTACGAATTTACACAACTTGATCTAGAAATGAGTTTTGCTTCTGAAGAAGAGGTAATGTCAATTGTCGAAACCACTATTAAAGAAGCCGTCAAAGCAGTTGGTGGGAAGATCAAGTCCGACCCATTTCCGACTTTTACTTATGAAGAAGCTATTAAGAAGTTTGACGCTGATAAATTCGATTTGCGTTTAGATGAGGACAAAGAATCAAATACCTTAGCCTTTGCTTGGGTCCGTCGCTTCCCGTTTTTTAAGAAAATCAATAAGAAGTCAAAAGCCGAGATTGACGATGGTAAAAGTGGCTGGACTTTTACACACAACCCTTTTAGTCGTCCCATTGACGAGCATTTGGATTGGCACTTGAAAGGTCAAAAAATTGAACAAATCTTAACGTCTCAATATGACTTGGTTTGTAATGGTTACGAGGTGGGCGGAGGAAGTCTTAGAGCTTACACTCCAGAGGTTCTTAAAGCCACCTTTAAAATAATGGGCTATACCGACGTCGAGATTGAAGATAGTGTCGGGCATATGCTTAAAGCCTTTACTCTTGGCACTCCGCCACATGGCGGAATTGCTCTTGGGATTGATCGTCTTATTATGCTTCTGGCTGGAGAAGAGTCTCTAAAGGAGACAATTGCTTTTCCAATGAGCTCAACCGGAAAAATTTCGGTAATGGACGGACCAAGACCAATTGATGATAAACATCTTCAAGAACTATTCCTAAAAGTGATAGATTAATTACTAGTGAAGATATTTGTAATTAGCAAAAACAATTTACTACTCTTTTTAGGCGCTTTTATTTTCGCTTTAGTCTTAAGTGTTACTTTGAGTAGAGGTCGGCAACAAACGTTTGTTAATGGAGCGACCGGGGTAGGGAGTTATCAGATTGATGTACCAGTACCAACAACCCTTGCTAAGGAAACAATTAATTTTCAAGTTGCAAAAGAAGCCACGGCATCGGCAATTTTTGCCAAAGAAGCTTTAATTGTCGATTTGGAAACTTTAAAACCGGTGTTTGCTAAAGAAGCCACAGCGTCAGCTGAGATCGCTTCTACTACTAAGATTGTTACCGCTTTAGTGGCCCAGAAAAAATGGGTGGCTTCCGATTTGCTAACCGTTCCGACTAGTTGCGTCAATTTGGTCGGCACCAATGTTGGACTTCTGCCTGGCGAAACCTTGCGTTTTGACGACGTGTTGCGGGCGATGCTGATTGATTCGGCCGCGGATGCCACTTGTACTCTTTACGTCAACGGCGGTGGCTTACCGGCGTTTGTAGCCGAGATGAACAAGTTAGCTTCCGATTTGAATTTGCAATCGGTCTATTTTGGCAACCCAATTGGTTTTGACGGAGTGGGTAGTTGGGTTGGCAACACCGCTTCGGCCACCGACTTGGCGGTTCTAACGAAGGAGGCTTTAAAGGACGACTTATTTAGAGAAATTGTGGGGACTAAATCTAGAGCAATTACTTCTTTCGACGGTAGTTTAACTCACAACCTCGTTAACACCAACCAACTTTTGGGAGCTATTCCTGAAGTCTACGGCGTTAAAACCGGTCAAACGGATGGGGCGGGGCAATGCCTCGTCACCGCGCTCAAAGTTAAAGATCGTAATTTTCTAATAGTGCTCCTTGGCAGTCCCGATCGTTTTGGGGAAACCATTCGCCTCATCAACTGGCTAAAAACTAGTGTGAGTTGGGATTAGTTTTTGGAGGCCACGGGCGGAATCGAACCGCCGTATAAGGGTTTTGCAGACCCTTGCCTTACCACTTGGCGACGTGGCCCTCTTGGGTCACATAATATAGCCTTAGAGTTTTTTCAGCAACACCTGCGACAGGTCGTGACCGATAATATTGCAATTTGGTTAGAATTTACTATAATGAGGATGTGAACATTAAGACTTTAATCGCTGCCATTTTTTCCTTCCTTTTTCTTGTAGCTTTAGGCTACTTTGTTTACACCCAAGTCTTGCCAAAAATCTCTATATTTGGAAGTAGCGCTTTAGTCGTCAACGTTAACGATGGGGCGGCGCAAGTTTACCTCAATGGTAAGCTTCAGGGAACTACTCCGCTTCGAAAAGAAGGTGTTTCTTATAAATCCGCCCTAGCTAAAATAACCGGTGCTACCAATTCCTGGGAAGGTGCCTTAACTTTTACTCCTAGTACCGAAACTACGGTTAATTTGGAAATTGGTGTCTCCCCACTCTTTTCCGGTGGTGATGTGGTTTGGCTTAGTCGTCAAAGTGGCGAACCGGTTTTAAATGTTATTTCCGATCCTAGCGGAGCTTTAGTAAATTTAGACGGCACCGATGTCGGCACAACCCCCTTAAACCTCAAAATTTCTTCCGGAGCGCATACTATAAAAATTACTAAAGATAACTACCAAGGTCGTAGTCTTAATATTATGACTAGAAGCGGCTACGCGCTTAATGTAAATAGCCATTTGTTTTTGTTGCCTTTGGTAGAGGCCATCGAAATGGCAAGTCCTAGTGCCACCACCGCCAAAATTTTTAGAGTTATTGGTAAAGAGCCCCTTCTCGTTTCTGATTTTGGGACGTGGGCTAAGGCTATCTCTTATTGGCAAATTCAGCAAGAAGCAAGTAGTAGCGCCACCTTTGACTACTTTGTGAGTAGCGACGGTACTTTATTTGATCGAGGTGGGGAAAAATTCACAGCGCTTCCAACGACCCCCACCGCTAAAAATCTGCTTATTGCCTACTTACCAAACATGGGGGAGACAGCGGTATCTCCTGCTGGAGTAGTAGCTTTTAGTAAGTTAGTTGGGGGTAACCAGTCGTCGTTAGTTCAGATTTTGCCAACCGGTCAAACGTGGCTTCGAATAAGACAAACGCCGGATGGTGTAGAGGTTGGTAAAGCAGATGTTGGGAAGACTTATACCAAAATTACCGAGCAAAACGGCTGGACGGAAATTGTTTTTGACGGTAACAAAACCGGTTGGGTATCTTCCTCTTACGTTAAAGCGGTGGAAACGCCGTAAGATCTCGTCTTAACTCTAGCGTCTTCTCATAACTTTTTGCGGATTCCTCTAGCATTCCCAGTATTTTTTCACTTTTGGCTTTTTCGTACCACAATGTTGGATCTGTCGGAGAAATTTCGATCATTTCAAAACTTAACGCGTAGGCTGATTTGGCCTCATCTAAATTTTCAAGACCCAGTTTCACACTTTTTAGCGTCAACAGATTTCTGGGATTAAGGTTATAAGCGGCCTTCAAGGCAAGTACGGCTTGATTTTTTATTGCTTCTTTCGAAGTAGTCTCCGTCTCATTCTTGTATACACTGCTTAAGCCTAGTCCCAAATTTCTCAAATACGCCGGTTCATTAGGATTAAGTTTAATAGCGTCTTGCAAGTCCGAAATACTGCCTTCACTTGTTCCCTTGGTGTAAGACACATCCGCTAAGAAATTGTTGGTGACGGTAAATAGATAGTACAAACAGATTAGCCAGATAACGACAAGTAGTATCTTCCTTTTTTTACTCATAATTATTAATTATTAGCGCTATGTACAAATAAAAAATTAAATTGGTCATTACCGTTGGCCAACCAAAGAAATTGGTGACTAAATTTCCAATGAGCGCGGCTCCGAGATGCGCTTTTCCTCTGTCAAGTACAGCTTTTTTTATAGCCAAAAAGTTCATGGCTAAATACGTCAACAACCCAAAAACCCCCAAATTACTAAGAAGGTCGAGAAAATAATTGTGGGCTTTGTTATAAAGAAAACTCCATTCGGAAGTGTTGTTCATCCCTAGTGGCCTAAAAGGTAGAAAAGTATAAGCCACCGTTTCCGGTCCCGATCCAATTAAAAGCTGTTTGATGGAGCTGGTGGCTGACGTTAGGACGCCGCGCCAAACTTCGAGTCTAATGTCACCGGTGTCACCGACTTTGGGGGTGATGTCTGCGGCAAACGCTTTTGTCAACGCAATTTCGCTCAATTTATTTTTAACGACATTGACGGTATCCTCAAATCGGCCTGTGGCAATACCCGGTTGCGCGGCGCAAATTACAGCTGTCAAAACTCCCGTCACGACAACCCACCGCCACTGTTCTTTATAAATTTCTTTTGATGTAAAAAGCAACGTCAAAGCGAGTCCTAGAAGAGCCCCTAAAATCCCGGATACCGAAAAAGTAAACCAAACGGTGATTAAACTGGCAACGAGTGCCACAAAGAAGAATATTTTTGAGAGAGTTTGTCGCTCTGTCAGAAGTATGTAGAGGTTGACAGGAATTATCAATGTCAAATATGCAGCTAACCAATTGGGTTGACCAAAACTGCTAAAAACTCTAGCCCCCACATCCTGCACCCAGCGATTTTTCTCTAAGCCGAAATGTTGGGCAATGCCGTAACAACAAACAATAAATGTGGCTAAAAGGACTGTTTTTATAACATTTTGAAGTTGTTGGTTGTTACGGCTCCTAAGAATTAGAAAGATTCCGGTGTAAATGACGACAGAGGTTAGGCCACCACTAAAGCGATTGTAATAACCCCAGAGAGCGGTATACAAAAAAGGTGAAGCAACGCTACTAATAATATTAATTAACAAAAAAATAGTGATCAGGATCGTCAAAACGTCAAATTTTTTAATTTTTAACGATTGGTTAATTAAAAACCTTGTAAACCATAAAGAAATAGCAATACTTCCGGCAATATAGACGAAAATCATCTTTGGAAACTCAAATAATTCATAAGTAAAAGTAGTTACAAGGAGTGGAGTAACTCCGAAAAGCGTGAGTAATAATAACTCCTCCAGATTTTCGAGGGTTGCATTTACTTTTTCCATAGTCTAGATTAGTATTGTACCAGGCTAATATGTTTTCCAAAACTCTTACTAAATTAATCGATGAAGCGATTTTACCGGCGGTTATCTTAATCGTCGCTAAAATAGCCTCGCTTCTAGTCGTCAACAGGGCCTTAAACCTGTCTTGGCAGTTTAAGGGCTTTGGGATTTCTTATAGTTCTTTCGCTGATTTTGTCTTGGCAAACTCCTATTCGTCACTTTTTATGTTTGGGGCAATCTTCGCCTTTACTTTATGGGTCCTTTTTAAGTCACACTTTCTTCACGACTCACACATTTCTCCAGCTAGTTCCGCCAGACTTGTAAGTGGGGGTTTAACTTTTTTGATTCAGAACAGCTTTAAATTGTACAGCCAAGCTTTTATTTGGTTATCGTACTCGTGGTTATGCGCTACAATCCTAGGTTTAATGGCCATGTCTGGTCTAGTGTTGGGGTTTATTTTTTACACCGCTGCAGCGTTTTCCTTATTGGCAACGGTGTTATTTATTTTGGATATTGAGAAGGAGTTTTCGATTCGCGAAGATTCTGATTTTGTTCTTTCGGAATAATTTATGTTATTTACGAAATTAACGGGCAAAAAATTGATATTTAACTCGTCATTATTGATGGGATTTATGTTTTTGCTTGCTTTACCCTTCGCGACTTTTTTGATCACCCCGCTTCCTGGCCTTACTAACAAAGGCGCTGTCCTCTCGGCTAAAAACACGGACTATAGTGGTTATCTAACTATCGGTGGTCAGGTGCAACCCCTTTTTATGAGGGAGGTTTGGGCGACAGCCTTTAGTGGGAAAACCGCCACTTACGACAGTGTTTTAACTGTTCAGAATACTTTTGGAGTGATTAAGACCTTCAAAATTAAAGTAATTAGTGATACTATTATCAACCAACAAACTTCCGCTTGGACATTCAAAAACGGTCAGTCAGAGATAAAACTTAAGCCTCTCGAGGAGTCTGGCGTTAGTTTGGCTCTATCAAACGATTCTGCGGATCAATCCCGCGCTCACTTTTGGGTTTTAGTTACTTCGGGTGGCGATTAAATTAGAGGCAATCCGTAGAGTAGGAAGACTATCATTGCTAACCACAGGGCGCTAGTGCCAAGGAGAGTTTTGTCTGTCAAGATAATATTTTCTGGTGATTCACCCTCTCTCTTCTCGTAAATTAAGTACATATACCTGGAAAGGGCGTAGAAAACTACTGGAATAGTTAACATCAACCAATTAGGTCTTGTTAAAGTTTGTGGTAACAGTAGTTCTAAAATCTTTCCGGTAGTTCTGGGGCCTGCTTGATAGGTGTAGAAAGAGTAGGTAATAAAAGCGGCACCAAACGTTAAGGTCAAATATTTATCTACTAACTCCACTGGATAATCCTTAAGTACCAGCCGACTTTGACTAGCTGAATCAGAGAGCAGTGTCACTTCCGCCCGTCTTTTGGCAAAAGAGATAAATAGGGCGGTGAATATCGTTGTCAACACAAGTAAAGCAGAGATTGGAGTTCCTGCTATAAAACTCCCCGCAAAAACTCTAAGAAAAAATCCGAAAGCTACCGTCAACACGTCAATCACCGGGATTTGTTTTAAGAAGAGGCTATAAGCGGCCATTGTTAAAACATAAAGCGCGCAGACCATAAAGAAGCCGTTATCCATCATTAAGGCTGTTCCAAGCCCTGCCGTGATTAAGGCAATTGAGAGGAATTGAGCGCTTCCAATCGATATCTTGCCACTAGCAATCGGTCGATTCTTTTTGAGTGGGTGCTTTTGATCCGATTCCAAATCCACAATATCGTTAAGAATGTAAGTTCCAGAGCTTAAAATACAAAAAACAGCTACTCCTAACAACACCGGTTTAAAGTACTCGGGTTCAAATAAGCGACCGGCAAAAAGAATAGCTAAAAATAAGCTACCGTTTTTTAACCACTGCCTGACCCTTAGGACTTTATAGTAGGGGTTGTTGTGAATTTTGAGCAATTTTAAGACCAAGCTAGTCATTATTGGCATTTTACCATTTTAGGGATTTTTTGGTATAATGGCTTTCACCTATGCTTTTAACTTCCCACACTTTAGCTGGCGTGACCATTGCTAGAGTTATTCCAAACCCGCTTATATCTTGGCCAGTAGCTTTAATTAGCCATTTTATCCTTGATTTGTGTCCGCACTGGGATTTTTTTACTAACGGGACTAAATTAACACCCTTAAAAAAACTCGCCTGTTACGGCGATTTTTTAGTAGGCTTAGCTTTTGGTGTTTACTTTGCGTTGGTGGCTCCTTCGAACGCTTTAAATACCGTAGGCGCGGCATTTTTTGCCTGTTTACCGGATGGTTTTGAAGTCCCGATAATTTTTTGGAATTCTAATTTTCCTTTCGGTGCTTTAGTGTTAAAGATCCAGAAACGCCTTCATTTTAAGTCTTCTCTTCCTTGGGGTTTAGTGGTCCCGTTTTTAACAGCCGGGGGATTTTTATTCTTCCTTTTAAATTAGTGAGAATTATTAAGGAGGCGGCGGCAATACCAAAAGTCATCACTGCTAGTGTTTGAATTTTTCCGGAAGTAAATACTGCCACTAATCCTAAAATTAAAGTTATTCCCCAATAAATAAGCGCTATTTGCGGTTGGCTAAATCCGGCATCCAAAAGGTGATGGTGTAGATGTCCGCGATCTCCCCAAAATGGCGATTTCCTGAGTGAAACCCTTCTAATAAAGGTGGCAATCGCATCCAGAAATGGCACTAGAATAACAAGTGTGGCAGTGGCTACTTTAGAACCGGTAATTACTGATAGACTAGCCAGAACTAACCCGGCGCTCGTTGCCCCGAAGCCCCAGAGGACTTTACAGGGGTTCCAAGTAGCCGGAATCATTCCAAAGCTACTGCCGGCCGCTATAGCCGCAATTCTTGTCGTCTGGATTTGATTATGATCCAAGGGAATAAGTCTAAGCGAAAGGAAAGCAATAAACAGAGCTGTTAGTCCGGTTACGCCAGCGAATTGCCCATCAATACCATTACTCCAAGATAGAAGGTTGCTAACCCATAAAATCCAGAAAATTGTGAAAATATCCGTCAACAGATAGGTGTTATCCGCTAAGATAGGCAAGTACAAACCGATGCTGGTTAAGCCGATACTACCAAAAGGAGTAGCGAAAGATTTTATACCGACGCCGGAGATTGCAACGATCGCCGCCCCGAGACCTAAAATACCAAAACGCACGTACGGATTAATATCAAATTTATCATCAAGAAGGCCTAGCCCTGTGTACAGAGCTCCTCCAACAAGTATTCCCCAAGGAATTTCTCCAAGCGGCACTACTACCAAAGAACAGATAAGGAAGCTTAAAAAGAATATTAATGATCCGCCCCTGGGTGTTGGTTTTTTTAAAAGCATTCCCGGATGTTGGTGAGTTTTGGGGTCATCAATTAACCCCAGTTTTTTAACTAGACTAATAAGAGGTCGGCTTAGTAGGTAGGATGTTATTAAACCAAGCCCTGCCGGCAGAATAATATTTTTAAAATCAAAATAAGCGTGAGGCCAAAGGGGACTAACTGCGGCAATAATTTTAAAAAGAGACCATAGCAGAATTAAACTTACGGTTAGGTTTAGATATTTAATTTCGGTAGCCCAAATTCTTACTCCCTGGTTAAATAACCATAAACAAAAACTTATCAGTGGTATTGCGAATAAAAAATTGTTATTTACAAGTCTTACTTCACCCCAAGGTAGGGTGTAAAAAAAAGGTACGGTCTCGGGAAGATTCGGTAGCGCGTAGCAAATAAGGCCCACCATCGCCCCAATAAGTCCAAAATTTAAGATATCAACTAACGTAAAGTACTTTGCAAGCTTCGATAATTTCGAGAATGCTTTAAGCTTCATTTTTTCGTTCTTTTATAGTTACGCGAAAATTTAAGTAACGTCCCATCATAAGTCTGGTCTGGGCGTCTAGGGCTGGGAAAGTTCCAAAAATAATTATTAGGAAAGGCGTTAAAAACCATTGAAACAGCGTGCTAAATTTTTTTAAGAACGACCAATTGGCAGGTCTTGGCGGCGTGATTTTGGATTCTACCCATATGGAGATAAAAAGACCCAGGAGAGCCGCCGTTAAAATAAAACTCGAAAGCTTTGGAAAGTTGTAACCCATTACGGTTTGTTTAAAGTAGGGATTTAGAAGCGGCAACAGAATTCCGGCAAAGGTCACTATAAAACCTAAAGCGGCCCAGGAGACATTTGATTGTACCAGGAAAATTAGGCGGTCCAATTTGCCAAGAAATGGCACATCTTTCTTAGTAAAAAATTTTTTGGCCACAAATGGCAAATGTTCAATTCCGTAAGCCCAGCGTTGATACTGCTTGTACTGGTTTTTGTAAGTCGACCAAACCGTTTTATCTTGGACAGCGTCGGCCGAAATCGGTAAAAAGTGAGGAACAACTCGGTAGTCGCCCTTAAAGTGGTAGTAGGCTTGCCAGTAAAAAGCCGAGTCATCATTTACAACATTTAACGGCCAAAAATTCATCTCAATTACCGATTTTAAGTTAATCGTCATACTGGCAAAATTCATATATTTAGTTGAGGTCACCATTTCCGATAATTGCCAAAAAGCTGTGCTGACAGCATTTACCCGCATTGGAGCCATAGTTTGCCAGTAATTATTGTTGTACAAAAAGACGCCAGTGTAACTTCTTTTATCCCGCTCGTTTTCAGGGATAGTCAAATAACGATATGTTGCGCCAGCTAAAAATAAAGGATGGATGCAGAAGTCACTATCAAGCGTTGTCAATAAAATATCTTTAGGGTCAGTTGTGTTTTCCTTAAGAAACTCTTTGATAGCGTAAGTACGGTTACTAGCGGGACCGGACGTTTCTCCGGAGGCTAGGGGGTGAATCGTCAACAAAAGTTTTCCAAAGGTTTCGCCAAACTCACTTTTGATGGCCTCTATTATTTTTTCTACCCGAACTTGGTCATCCCTAGCTTCAAATCCTAAGGCCACGCAGATTTTTTCTAAAGGGTACTGGGATTCGGCAATAGCTTTAATGGTTGGTCGAATAATATACAGCTCTTCCTTGTAGGTTGGAATAACTACTAAATGTTTAATTCTTTCCAGATCGGTTGGGAACTGTTGTTGTAGTTTCTTTTGCCAATCAACCGCCTCAGCGGCCTTCATTTTTTTGTAACCAATCGCAACTCCTAGAGAAATTCGAAGACTTCGATAGAGCCAGTAGGTATCCATTAATAGCACTGCGTAAGCTACAAAGGCGGGGACTCTAAGAGATAGCAAAAAAGGTGAGAGGATAGCTAGCCAAGCCAAGGCGCCTGGCATTATCTCAAAAAACCTCTTGAATATGTTTTCGTAGCGATTTATCAACTTTTCCATAGTAATGGGACCAACTATCATTTTACCATTTGCGTGGTGTTTCTGCGGTTAATAAAGACTTCTAGAGCTAAAATAAACAAGAAAAAAAGGAGAATGTTCAGTTTAGTAAAACCGCCCCAAAACTTAAGTGCTAGTAGGCCGTCCAAAAAAATTGCGATCAAGAAACTGCGTCGAAGCTGTTTTCGGTAAAGATTACGAGGTTCTACAAAAAGTTTTTTGCGAGTGGCATTTAAGTAATAGAAGATTGTGGAAAGGCCCAGGGTAACAACAATCGTCAAACCCACAAAAAATAATAGTTTATTTACCATCATTTCCGGCGATAACTTCCAGATAATGAACATTAGGCCAATTAACGCCAAAATCGTCGAAACTATTACGGAATATAAAAAACGAGGCATAGATTATCTAGCGCTTTCAACCCAATTTTGATCAACCGCCGGGACGTAAGCCACAAATTCGCCCTCACTGCCGCCGGTAGTTTTAAAGATTCCGGAGAAGACAAAAATTGGCTGTAGGAAGCTTTGAGGCATTAAAGTATCGTAATAAGCTAGTTCCACCTGGCGAACCGACGCTGTACTTAAATTTAGAGGCTGGTAGCTAGCAAAGTAATCTTGACCGCGCAATTTTAGGTAAGTAAAGCCACCCTGACCGCTCTTTAACTCCATATAGGCCTTATCCACGGCCTTTAAGGGGTACTCACCTACTTTTTCGGTATTAAGAAGCCACGAGTTGTAGTTAATAGCCGGAATTCCGGCAACTCCTTCGGAAGAGGCAATATCCATTTGGATAAGTCCCTCCTTGGGATTAGGTCCCGTGATGTTTACTTTATCGATTTGACGCCAGAAATTGATCCTGGTTATTTGGGCATCCGATAAGCTTCCCGCTTCCACCGGGTTGCCGGAGGCTGTCTTAATAAGCGCCGTAGTTTGACTTCCTTCCAAGTAATCTTTCGAAAGAAGTTGTTTATTTGTTAAGAATGTTAGCGAGGTGTTTATCGCCTGGGCTTGGGTTGGGGTTGATCCGGGGGTTAAATCTAGAGCCAATTTAGCGTAATCGGTTTTTAGATTAAAGTTTCCGGTGACGATATTAATATCAAACGAACGACTGGTTGGTACATCGTCCCAGTGAAGTTCGCTCGAAGAAACTCTGGTTGGCTCATTGCTAAAGCCAAGAGACTTAGCCAAGGCTCTCGCTCTTGATTCCGAAAGCAAAGTAGCGCTTGGTATTTCGATTCGATAAACTTTGGTTTTAGCGGGCAGAGCCGGAAATTTTCCGGTAGGGGTATCAATTGTATATGTCATATTTTCGCCGTTTTCTATTGGTAATTTGGGAACGGCTAATGCCGGCAATTTGCCGAAAATAGTTGTCACCGGTGGCGGGGGTGGGGGATTAATTTGCAGATAAATCGCTTTTAATATCGTCAAAGAGAATCTGAAAAAGAAAAAACTAAAAAAGAACAACACGCCAATTATAGCGATTCGTTTTACAAGTATGGCGGTGTCGGTCAAATTCACAACCTTATTATAGCGGAAAGTATAAAAAAGAGGGCTCGCAAAACGTCTTTGTCGTTGCGAGCCCTATTGAGATTCTTGTTAAGCCAGCCTGTTAACGAGGATTGTCACCATAGGATCTTGGTGCACATACTTGCAGTGCATCACCTGGTAACTTACCCCCTTGAATTCAATGGTAGCTCCATCTTGGGGTGTTTCTGGCAATTCTAGATCGTCTGTAATAACTTCCAGTTTAACGTCTCCGAAGTTACCTTTTGGTATTAACATTCGGAACTTTCTCATTTGTTGACCCTCCTTTATATTTTGTGTTATGTTACCCGCGTTAACATATCTACTATGGGGTGTCAAATGGTGTGGTTAGGAGTGGTATAATTTTATTGTGACTACAGCTAAAAATATCAGAACTAGGATGGCGCCTAGCCCCACCGGTGAGTATCACATCGGTCACATTAGAACGCTTCTTTTTAACTATGCCTTGGCAAAAAAGACTGGCGGTCAGTTTGTTTTGCGGATAGAGGACACTGATCGCGAGCGATATGTGCCCGGTGCAGTTGATATGATTTTAGATGTCATTGGCGACTATGACCTTACTTGGGACGAGGGCCCCAGGGTTGGTGGCCCGTTTGCGCCTTACGTTCAGTCGGAGCGTTTAGACATCTACAAAAAGTATGCAAAGGAGCTGGTCGAAAAAGGCGCGGCTTACTATTGCTTTTGCACTCCCGAACGTCTGGATCTGCTTCGGAAAGAGCAACAGGCCAAAGGATTTTCGGCTACTCGTTACGATAAGCATTGTTTAGGTTTGTCAAAGGAAGAGATCGCATCAAAATTAGCGGCTGGCGAAAAATATGTGATTCGCCTAAACGTTCCGGCCGACCAAACTATAGCTTTTAAAGACGAGATTTTAGGAGAGGTGTCTTTTAACTCCAACGACGTTGACGATCAGGTTTTACTCAAGTCAGATGGTTTTCCTACTTACCAACTAGCAGTTGTTATCGATGATCACTTGATGGAAATTACCCACGTAATGCGGGGTATCGACTGGTTGCCATCAACTCCTAAGCATGTTCTCCTCTACAAGGCTTTCGGTTGGGAATTTCCGGCGCATGCTCATCTGCCTAATTTGAGGGACATTGGCGAAGCCACAAAACTTTCTAAGCGGCACGGCTCCGTGGCAGCGAGAGAGTTTTTGGCTGAGGGCTATCTGCCGGAAGCGGTCCTTAACTTTTTGATGCTTCTTGGCTGGGCGCCGGAAAACGATAAAGAAGTAATGACGCTTCCAGAATTCGTCAAAGAATTTAGTTTAGATAGAGTTCATAAAACGGATCTCGTCGCTTTTGATCGCCAAAAATTGCTGTGGTTTAACGGAGTTTACATTCGTCAACTAGCAACCGAAGCTCTCTACGAAAAATTGCTGGCGTGGTCAGAAAAGTATAATGTTGCTCTAGTTACAGGAAGCTTTGATGAAGACTATGTTCTTAAAGTCATTACACTAATTCAAGAACGATTAAAAACGTTTAAAGAATGGGTGGAATTAACCGGCTACTTCTTTATGGAGCCAGAAGTTGACGTTAATTTGCTTGTCAAACAGTCTAAAGACGCCACTAAAACCAAAGAAATTTTAACAAGTTTTATCACGGCTTTTGAATCAGTTGACGATTGGCAAGTGACCACACTAGACTTATTAGGTCATAAAATTCTCGAGGAAAAAAGTTATAAACCCCGCGAGGCTTTTATGACAATAAGAATTGCCGTAGCCGGTAAGGAAGCTACCCCGCCTCTATTTGACACTTTAGCTTTAATTGGCAAAGATAGAGTGTTAGACCGCCTTAAGAAAGTTTTATGAAATTTAAGAATCTGCCCAAAAAAGATCCGGCTTCTGTCATCAAGAACAAGCTGGCTCTCAAGAAGATTGAAGCCAAAGAGTCGCTCGACAAGAAAGTTTCGAAAGCCGGTTTTAAATTATTGCTTGGAGGAACGATGGCTAGCTCGGCTTTGCTTCTTAGTCCCGCTTCCCATTTATCTTTACCAACTCCTAGTTTTTTACTGCCGGCGCCAGCCTCGAGCGTTTCTAAACAAGTTAGCTTAAGCGAGCTATTAAGTAAAAGCCTAAAAACCTTTTTGCCGAAAGATGTTTATTTGTTATCTTACGAAAAAAAGCAAAAGGTGAGCGAATGGGTGTCGGCGGCTTACGGCGTGCGAGCCGTGACCACCTTGTCCGGCAACACCCTACCAGCTATTTACGGTTTGATGGGCGGAGAACAGCATTTAATGCGTTACCCGGGAGACACGACCTTAGCGCACATGCGGGACGACGAAGACTTTGCCAAGTTCTTGCCTTCCGGAATGGCGCCGGGGAAGGGGGCGTGGGGCTATTTTGCCTCGTCTAAAGAGGATTTGACTCCGGAATTGGCCGCGAATGAACGATACTACGTGGCCGTACAAACCTTCCTGCTACCGAATTGGTCAACGGATTGGAATTTAATGAAGAGCTGGTACAAATACCGGAAAGTTATTATAGTGAATACGGAAACTAATCAAGCCTGCGTGGCGGTGGTGGGGGATAGCGGACCTAGCACTTGGACCGGTAAAGTTTTTGGCGGCAGTCCCGAAGTTATGGACGCGGTGGGTTTGCAAAGTGGCCCGCGTAAAGGCCCTGTCGTCATACTCTTTGTGGATGATCCGGATAATAAAGTACCGCTGGGCCCAATTCCTTTCGTGAACGCTATGAATTATGTCTAAACCATTTTTTGCCGAAATAATCGAGCTTTCTGAATTCGAAAACCACTTTCAAGAACGAGCTGTTTCGGAAGAGGAGTTACTCGACTTACTTCGAGAGGTTGAAGAGCTACTGCACGCTAAAACCTTAGATTTAATTTTGGAGGAACTGCCGGAAGAGTATCACGGCGACTTTTTGGGTATTTTCCACCTGGATCAGGATAACGCCACGCACTGGGTTTTCCTTGAAGAACGGTCTCCTTCCATTAAAGATCGAGTAATGGTTAAACTAGCCGAATTTAAGGAATATCTCCTCGAAGAGCTAAAAGGCTAATTTTTGTAAAATTTTAGCAGGTCGGTTCTTTTAAAACCCCTCACCTCGATTTTTTTGACATCTATCGAATCCTTAAAGCGGGTAGGGTACAAAGTCTTAAAATCCCATAAATACAAGCCGACTTCTATTGTCAAAATTACTCCCACAGCTAATAAAACTTTTTTTGACGTTTTTTTAAGAAGATAATTAACTCCCAGACTTATTGTCACCGCCAGAAAAGGTATGGCGTTGGTTGATCTTAGGGGGTGGGGTTGGTTGTCGAACGTCAAAATAGCGGCCATAGGGAAGGTCAGTAGCCCAATTAACATAAAGAGTGACAGTAAGTTTTTTTGACGGGTTTGCTTTATCAAAATAGCTATCCCAATCAAGAGTGGTACTGTCGTCATCAGAAGGAGTTGACCGCTTTGGCCGGTAGACAGCCATAAATCGTCACTACCTCTTAGAAAGAGAAAATTCGGAGAAAAGTATTTAGCTAAATTGCCAAAGATTGTCAAAATTGAATTAGGTTGGTTAAAAACACTAATTTCGCCAAAACGGCTAAAGATTGCGAAGGGGTTTATTACCAGTATGCCTATCAAGGGGAGACTTGTCACCGCCAAAATGCCACTAAAGATTATTTTGTCGACCGGTTTTTCAACCAGTAAACAAAGGGTGAGTAGAGCGTAAAAGGGAGTTAAGAGTCTTGCTGTTGGGTAGGTATAGATTATTAAGCCTATCGTCAACGCAGCTAGAATGAGAGACCACTTTGCTCGTGATTGGTAAAACATTGTCAGAAAAAGTAGCGATGCTGTCATAAAGAATGGTAATGTCACCACCTCGTAACCGAGATGACTGATTTGAAAATGCCAGGGCATAAAACCAAGTAGCAGAAGGCTAAGAAGGGCAGTCAAGCGATTTTTGGTCAATTTAAAGATTAAGAGATACGTCACCACCAGCGTTAACAATCCCCAAATGGCGCTTGTTAGCCTCACTGCATAGAGGTTTGGTCCTAATACTTTTACGAAGGGGATTGTTGAATAGACAAAAATCGGACTTTTATAATCGCCAAAAGATTTAAAAAATAGCGGAGTGGCTACGCCCCACTCGTCACGGCCGGTTTCAATTACAGACTTAGCGTTAAGGATTATGGCGGCCTCATCGCAACTTATTGCCGGTGGGAAGTTTGGAATTGTCGCCAGTCTTGCCAAGGATATTACGAAGAAGACGATGGCGGTTGGAATCATTCCTTACAGCAGTCGATGGCTTTTTTGACGATCTGCCCAAGTTTATCGAACAGGCTAACTTCGCCTGTTGCTTTCGGAACAGCGCTTTCGCTAACGAAAGTGCTTTTAGTAGCGTTTTCTAGATTTTCTTTTAATAAATTATCAGTTTTAACTAACCCTAGATTTAAACCCCAAAATAAACTGTAGAGCTGGTAGGATTTCTTGAACAAGTTAGTCGCTTCCTGATGATCACCTTTAGTTTGAGCTTTGGTGCCAACCTCCATTAAGCGCATTGAGGCGGCTAAAAGATGCTTACTAATACACCACACTTCACCTTCGTATTCTGTAATTATCTTTTTTAGTAAGTCTTTTCGCATTTCTCTGACCTGATTTAGTAAGTCATAATAAGTTTTATTGTCGGTTTTAGCACCGCTAAAAAATAGGTGCTCTTCAATACTTATTAAATTCATAATGGCAATTGAAAGATCTTCATTGGCGGAAAGGTCAAGTTTTTGGCCTTTTTCGGCCTCTTTAACTTTGTTTAATAAATCCTGGTAATTTTCCATTATTTTTTAGTCAGAAAGAACAACAACATACTACCACTGATCAATAAAGTCATTGGTATTATAACCTTTTGATAATAAAAAAAAACTTTACCGTCATTTTTGCTACGTAGTACTTTATCAATTATAAGTCCTAACAGAAAAAGTCCCGAACCCATGATCGTTCCAAAAATTAACTTATCGATTCCCAAGATGACGTTAAAAGGGTGGCCGATAATTTTGGCGAAGTAGAGGGGAATCAGTGTCAAAATATAGAAGGCAATCGTGATCAAAATATTTCGGTAGGGAATTCTTAAGCCCTTCTTTTTTAACCACGTGCTAAACCACAGTCCGCTTGATAAAATTAAAGCCCCCACCCAAATGCCGGACACACTGTCATCAATCCCTAAATAGCGAGAGAGTCCAAGACCGGCACCGACGGCCACAGTGCAAATAGGGCAAAAAGCGAGAGCGCTTGCTAGAGTCAGTTTTAGAAGCGTAATAAGGGTAATAAGGGAGAGCAGGGTTTTTTTCATTGACTTAAACCAGCAGCGACTTTGAGTTGGTTAATGACTTCGTCCTTGCCCATAAAACATTTCCCGCTTTCGACTAAGAAGGGGACTCCGATGCTGTTGGTGTCCAGTCCGCAGGTAGCGGCGGCTTCTACTAAAGCCTCTGCATTATCTCTATTTTGGTTAACCTCTTTTTGGTCAATCTGTACTTTTTGACCGATTATTGGGTTGTCCAGCAAGAATTTTTCGACGTCTTTGCAATGGGGACAGGTGTCGCCGTAGTAAAGAATTGTTCCGGAACTGCTCGCCTCTCCGTTAGCCTTTAACACCTGCTGATTTGTCGTTGGTTGAGTTTGGTTATTAAGGAAAAAAATCCCGCTACCAATCGCAACAATTGTGAGGCCCGCCAAAATTAACTTTTTCATATGGACTACTTTATCATGAGGGGGTTCTTGGCGTCGAATTTTCGGTGAGGGGGCGGCTAGACAAGTTGTTGCTATTGTCTAGCCGCCGGGGAGTCTCTTCAATCTGATTCATTACCGGCTTCGTGGGTTTTGGTGCCCAAGCTTGGAAGTTCTCTATGCTTGGTTTTCATTCGTGTCCACGATGTTGGACCACCCCCGCCGGAAAACGCCAAGGCAGAGCCGACAAACACAGGCATTGACGGTCGTCTGGATCTGCCTCTCGCTAAAGTTGCCAAAGATTCTAAATCCAGCAACTTCAAGAGTTCGTCCATTTCTTGTATGGTCTCAGGAGTACAATGTTGTAACACATCCCAAGCCATGTCACTAGTAAATGTTTTCCCACCCATCTCCGACCTCCTTTCTAAGGTCTTTGACCTTTAGTTTCTTGAGGTTAAAGACTCCCCTAATTAGTGCTGTCATTTTAGCATTTTTATTATCTTTAAGCGGAATTTAAGAAAGTGCGGGTATATACTGCCAATATGCGAATATTAGTTGTTGAGGACGAAATTAAGTTGGCTAATGCCTTAAAGCGGGCTTTGGAGCTTCAAAAATATGTTGTTGACGTAGCTTACGACGGCGAGGCGGGGCTTGATTTTGCCACCGGAGAAACCTACGACTTGATGATCCTTGATTTGATGTTGCCGAAAATTGATGGGCTTTCAATCTGTAAGCAAGTTAGGAACGCTAGAATTCACA
>Ga0172370_10002081_pt1 | contig 29348 bp, 47 predicted proteins | sample LakKiv5m_FD_114538 | JGI IMG/M metagenome (GOLD analysis project Ga0172370, IMG submission 114538) | Freshwater microbial communities from Kabuno Bay, South-Kivu, Congo - kab_022012_11.5m | ecosystem: Environmental > Aquatic > Freshwater > Lake | place: Democratic Republic of the Congo...
GAACAAACATTTGCTAAACCAATAGTTTTTACAGGAGAACCTAAGGTTCCCATAATATCAGTAGCAACTATAGATTCATAGAAATTTCCACCATTAGAATTAATTACTACAGTAACAGGAAGATTTGGATTAATTTGATCTAATCCTACAAGATTGGCGTAGAGTTTTTCTATTAAAGTATCGTCTATTGGACCATTAATCCAAATTTCTCTTTTCTCTAATCTTTTTTTGAAAGATTCGAGCTTAATAGAGATATTTTCATTTATTGATAGTTGGTTGTTCATTCTGTAATAATTTGCTAATATTGTCACCGATTGTCTTTTGATTTTCCTGAATTTCCTTTATTTTTTTATCCAGTTCAGTAATTGCCAATCCCATTAATTTTTGATTATTTACAATCTTCATTATTATATTTGCAATTTGTTCAAAATTATACTTAGCTGCTACATTATGTCTTCCAACAGTTAAAGGTTCATTTGGATTACCTGATAATGGTGCAGGTAACTGAATATTTAATAAAGGTTTGTTTTGTGGTTCCTCTTTATTTTCCTGTTGTACCTGTTGGATTGGCATAAGTTGGATTAAATTTTAATATTTTAGGCTCTATTTCTGTTGAAGAACTTGTATAAACTGTATATTTGATATCGCTAATTTCATATGGGTCCACTCCAGTTGGATAATTTGGATAATATGGTGTAGGATAATATGGTTGCCAAGGTGTTATAGTTGGTTTTTGAGGACTATCCTCAATTTTCTTAATCATTTCTTGCCAATCTTTTTCCTGTTTATTCAAATCTCCCTTTTCAATCTTGTTGTTACATTCCTGACAAAGATATTTAACTACTTTTTTATTGGTTAATATAATTGCGTCCTTAAAATTGATTTTCTTTTTACAACTAATACATTCTACCTCTCTATTTTGACCAATACCTAATTGCTCTGCAATTTTTTCAAGCTCTTTAAGTTTATCTTTATTTGTTAAGTTTCTCATTTTTTTATGGTCGACTGCCAAACCATTTAGTCCCCTTTTTAACACAATTAGTACACATATAATAATCAATCTTTTTCATTACTGGTGGTTTATATAGTTTTTTACCATTTTCAATCTTAAATTCGCCCTTCTTAACCATGTCTAATCTAATTTGGTGCATTCCTACAGCTGTCATATTATGACAGAAACTACATTTAACCATAGGTGCAACTACCTCCTCTGTTTCATTTATTTTCTGTTTTTTGGGTATTAGTATTTTGTTCATTTTTGTTTACCTCAACTGGAATTGCGTCCTTTCCAAAAGGTGTGCTTACTGGTTGATCTGGAATTGCTTCAAGATACCATACAACAACATAAGCTTTATTTTCAATAGAATAAGCATTTCTTCCATTAAGAAAACGTTTAGTATTATCTATTGTTTCTAGAAAGCTGTTTACTTCCTTATCAAAAACTTCTAACTGTTGTGAAGTAGGATTATCAGGAGATACAAATGATTTAACCTTCATATAGGCACGAACTGTTCGTTGCCCTGTATTTGGAATATTTTGTGGGTTCATAAACTTATCCTCCTAACTAAAACTAAAAACTTATAATAATTATACAAGACTAATTTTTAAAAGACAACAATCTTTTATTCTTCTCCTTGACTTTCAGCTGGTGCATCATCATTTGCTGGATCTTGATCTCCACGTCCTCTACCTTGAGTTCCTGATGATGGTTGAGTTGTATCAGGAGAAGTTTTATCTGGTTTCTTTCCTATTGCTTTTGGAACTTCAATTAATGAATCGTTTTTAGTTCCAACAAGATAATATTTATTTGCCCAAGGTTCATCTATTGGTAGTTGACCCATAGCTATTCTTGCTTCATTAAATGTATATAATCCTTTAGTCCAACCTGTCATAAAATCTCTACGAGATGATTCTGCTTCTTCAAGACCTGCTGTTTTAAAGTCAAATCTCCAACCCTCAATCCCTTTTCCCTCTTTTACAATCTCCTGTGTTATTTTCTGTGATATTAATTTTCTTAATATAAAGATATTAGAAATATAGAATGATCGTCTTGCTTCAGCTGATGTTGCTCTATTTGTAGTATCTGGAATACCAACCAAGAATAAAGGAACACCATATTGTCCTGATATTAATCTTGTTCCATAATTAAGAAGCTGAAGATAAGCCATATCTTGAGGAGTAATACCTAATGGTGAAGCCTTAGCTCCTTTAAATGATACTAAGGTTTTTCCTGCATTATGTGGTCCTTGATAATTTTTTTCCCAAAATGCTGATACTGCCTCTGCATCTGCTTCAGTAGAATCTTCAGGAAGTTCAAGTTGAAGTGGAGGACGACCACCATTTCTAAGAATATTAATATTGTAAGTTAAAGCTCTTAATAATAATTGATTACCAGCCATATTATCTTCAAGCACAGCTCTACCATAAAGATCTGCTTTTCTATTAGGTCGTCTTATTTGACAAATTTCTGAAGCCTTATATATAACTGCCTTTAATCCATCTGTATTACGTTTATATCCTGTTTTTTGTAAAACACCTTTCTTTTTTAATTCAGCATCCACAAGAATAGACATTTTAGTAGCATCTAATGGATATAGCTCTGCAACAGTTTGATGTTTTTTATCTTTGCTTCCCTTAGTTGGAACCTTTTCCATATACCAGTTACCATAGGCAAGATAGCTTTCAACTCCCATTTGAACTAAGGTTTCAATTGTGTCGTCTGGATTAGGTCTGTCAAAAAATTTAATTAATTCTTTGAGATCTGATTTTTTACCTTTATCATCTTGTTCTGCTTTAATAACATATCCACCACCTAGTACAGCATCACGAATACGAGAAGCACTTTGGATTGAACCTGGAGAATCTGAAAATAATGTTGAAAGTGTTTCATAGTTTTTACCTGAAGTATATAAATTAGCAGTTATTGTATCTGTTGGAGTACCTATACCAGTAGTAACATATCTTCTTGCACTACCAAATTTTCTATCAATTGCCTTAACTGTTTCAATAGACCAACCTTTCTTAGCAGCTTCTAGGGCTTTATTAACTTCTTCTATTACTTCTTTATTATGTTCAGTTTTAAGTTCTTGAGTAATCGCTTTTTTAATTTTATTGACTTCTTCTTCTTTTTGCTTTTCCCACTCAATCTTTTCAGCCTTGACTTTTGCTTTTACATTATCACTTTGAAAAATAGCATTTTCTAAAATTTTAGGGATTTTCATATTTTTTTGAGTTTTTTCCCAGTTTTTTAGGAAAAAAGAACTTCTTTAATGATAATAAAGTATTTTTTTTAAAAATACAATAGTATTTTTAAGCTCCAAGAAATCCTCGACCAGGACTACCTTGTGCTGCGTGATAACAAACTCCTGCTACTGCATCAGCCACATCTTTACTTCCACGTCTAGGGTGGTCAATTTTAGTTCCTTTAAGTTCTTCTAATTGTTGCAATTCTTCTATTAATGGTGGATAGAAGTAAAAATTTAATCGACTATCTAATAATGCAGATTTTAATGTATAGTAAGCTTCTGGGTTTCTATCAATTGAAAATAATTCAGCATTGAACCCTGCTGACTTTAATGTTTGAATTGAGTCAATTGAATTATGAACAAATATACCAGCACTTAATCCAAAATTATGAGTTTTTGGAACTTCTATATCATAAACATCTTCGTATCCATAAAATTTAACTGAAACAACTTTATGGTTATTTTGTGATTTATAATCTCTGAAACCTTTATATCCTAATGATTTTAATCTTCTAATTACAAAATTGGTATTTTTTAGATTTAATTTACTTTTAATTTCTTTTAATGTTTTACTTTCTAAACAGGTTTTAAATAACAATTCATTACTTATTTCTTTATTAAAATGTGGTGATTCTTTTCCAGAATAAACTGGTCTATTTTTCATTTTTTCTATATATTTTTTATCATTATTCCATTTATTTCGAATTATCAGAGCTATTTTTTTAGCAATTTCTTTAGTAGGTGGTTTTAATAATAATGGCAAATTGAATTTTATATTTCTTTCTCGCATTAATTGTGCTTGATTTTCTCGAACACCATCACGAGACCATCTTATTTTATTTGATTTTTGTGTTAACTTTTTATGATATGCAATATGTTTTTTAATATGTAAATATTGAAGGTTATTTGGACTATTATCAATACTTTTAAAGTTTTTATGATGTACAACATTATCTTTAGGTTTTTTTCCATAAATATTTCTAGCAACCATATCATGAGTCATTTCCCAATTATTTGTTTCTGGTTGTAAAACTTTTTGATAGTATCTTGGTTTTATGTCTGTTTTGTTTTTTCTTACTAAAAAATCAGTATATAAAGGCATTAAACTGTCACCTATATTTAAAAATTCAACTTGTTTGTATGTACCATCTTTCATTAACATTGGATGTTCTTTTGTTAAATAAACTTTTTCTCCATTATCTATTTCAATTTCATACACAGGTGCTTTAATTCCAGTTCTTCTTACTGGTTTACAAAAAGCTGGAACTATTTCTTTTTTAGTTAAATCATATGAGTAAATCCATGCACCATTTGTAATTTCATCCATTCTCATATCTGTACCATTAAGTAATTTAACCATTGTACTTCCAATTTCTGATTGCCAACCATCAAATGAGATTTTAGCAATATTGTATCCAATATCTTTAAGTTTATAAATCCATTTTCTCACTTCTTCAAATTGAATTTCATCTCTTGCGCTTTTTGCTTTAATACGAAGCATAAAATCAATAAATATTTTTGGTCTTTTTTCAATCTTTCCTTCTATACTTTTATGTTCTCCCCAACCTGCAAATTTACCCATAGCAAAACCTGCACAGTCTCCCTTTCCTTCTTTATTTAAACCTAAATCAATATGAATAAATCGTTTATCTGAATCATAGTTTTGATTGCTTTGAAGATTATAAAACCATTCTGCAAAATCTCCTGTTTTTAAATCTATTGGATGTTTTCTATTATAATTCGCTGCATTTTTAATAGTATCTGGATCATTAAAGAATCCTTGAATTGCCATTGAAGGTTGTGCTCCATAATCACGCATAGCTCTTTCAGGATTTTGTTTAAATTCATCTTCATATTCAATAGGAACTTTTACTCCTTTCAAATTAGGTAGATAATCACCAAGATCAAAATATTTACCACAAAATACTTCTTTAGGCATTGCATCCCATAAAGGAACTCTGCGTTTGAATAGTTTTGGATTAATATCACCTTCAGCAAACTTTTTTTCAGCAAAATCATAGACGTAGCGTGGAGAAGTAATAATAAAAAGTTTTCCCTTCGAAAAGAAACGAGAACGAATACGTTTCTTAATCTGATTATAAGATTCTTCAGCATAGTCTTTATCTTTAGTTAAAGTATGAAACGAAGCCTCATCGATAACAGCTCCAAAAATATTATATCCAAGTGGAGCTTCTTCGTTTGAACCCACAGGAAGAATATAGATATTTTTATGCATTCTCATTTTAGATTTAATACGAGGATCTTGAGGATAGAATGTTTGGAACCATTTATTATTATCAAGTCTATTTTTTATTTCTCCAAAAACAACGTCTTTAGCTTGATTAAATGATTTAGAAACATTAATAAAGGCTATTTTAGTTCCTTTTGCCATTTTAAAGTATTCTTGAGGATTACGAATACAGAGAAGACGATAAATACTATAAACTATCGCCATAGAAGACACGTAGGACTTACCACTATTATGGGTAACGGTAAAATCATCCATTAAATAAAGATGGTTTTTATCAAGTTCAAAACCATAAAAGTTATCTATTTCTAGTTCTTCTATTTTAAATCCAGTATAAAGAACATTTTTTATTTGCTTTCTTTTAGTACATTGTTTTCTTTTTAATTTAGTAGGTATTTCTTCTAAATTTCCTGATATGGAAACCCTAAAGGAAGAAAGTGTTTTTCCTTTAGAAGAAGTTTCTCTTTGTTTTATGTATGCAGCAAATCCTAGCGAACGACATAGATATGCCACGTCTTCACATAAAATAATATTTTTATTAGAAAATTCTAAACAATTATTTCCTTGATATCCATCGCTATCAATTAATCCTGCCAATAATTGTAATCTAATTTTTCTGGAATTTGTTTTATAAACCAATGGAATATGTTTATTATTAAGCAAATTGTATTGTTTTAATTTCTCCAATAATGAATTTCTATTCTTACTTCCGAGATTAGTACCAGTAGTAATATTATAGGTTGGACATGCTTTATTCTCATTTTGATTTATAGAGACTTGAAGTTTAAGTTTTTTTGCTTGTTGATAAATATACTCCATTATTTCTTTATCTGCCGTTGTTATCCCTGTATTATTTTTTGAACCGTCTCCTAGCCAAAGTCCAAGAAGGTATGGATTTATTTCAATTTTCTTTTTGTTAAAGTTAATTCCAGTTCTCCATAATTTCAGTATTCTCTTCATTTTTTTACTTAATTTTAAGTAGTCTGCAATAGATATATTAACTATTTTCCCCGCTTTTTGATCTAACCTACCATTTTTTGCAATAATTCCTTTATTGGTTCTTTTAAGAGAAATCTTGTGGTTTTCATTAACAACAAAAGGATTCCCTTTGGTTGGGATAATTTTATACATTTTTTGTTTACCCCTTTTTAAAGAAGTTACTTTTCTTGAAGTACTATCATCTCCCATCAGCAAATCGCCTACTTTAATATCTTCAACTTTTTTTATCTCACCAGAGTATAAAAGGATTTTTGTTCCTTTTGCATGACATCCAATTCCTGCTATATAGAGAGCTTCTTCATATTTTCCTAAGTTTTCAAATTCTTCAAAAGTTGTACCACTATCGAAGATATCGATTAGGAGTTGTTTATTAAAAGGTCTTGGAGCATCCTGCGGATCAACAAAATTAGGATTTTCCAGAAACTCCTTCATCGTTATTGGTCGATGTTGGTATTGCGGGTGGCTCATTAGAAACTCCATTGTTTCCAACTTGCCCACCTCTGCGTTTTCCAAGTACTTCACGAATTGCTGTGAGAATAGTAGATTGTTCATCTTTTCCTAGTTTATGAAACTCTGTTGCATAATTTGTTAATTTTGTTTCTTCATTAATATCAGGATTAGTTGCATCTCCTAATTCTATTCCTTCAATCTCAGACATCTTATTTAAAATTGATAAAGCTGTATTTAAAAAACTATTTTTAATTGCTCCTTTAGCATCAAGATATTGACGTATAGCTTGATTATATAAAAATTTTAACTTATCTAAAATTTCTGCTCGTTTTTCAGGGTGTGGGACTACTGAAGCCACATCTTCTTGTCTTATATAATCCATATCAGATTTTATTATGGCTTCTGATAATGGAACTTTAACTGTTATATTCCCTACTTTTATTCCTTTATCTAATATAAGAACTATTTGATGTGGCTCATATCCCATTCTTACCAATTCACGAACTTTACCCCTTCTTATGGCTATCTTATTTATTTCCCCTATCTTAGAAGCATCTTCTTTTAATGCTTCTTCAGATATAGGAAATACATTATCTATATCAAGCGCTACCTTTGTCATGTGTTTGTATTTTTAAATATTCAAGACAAATTTTTACAAGACCTTCTGCTGTACTTTCTTCTCCTATTTCTTTAAGTGCTGTTTCAATAATCTTATGTTGTTTATCTGTAAGCATTACTTCAAATTTATATTCAGTTGGCACATCTGATGGTAAATCTTCTTCCTCTCCTTCATTATATTGATTAAAATCAAAATTCATTAGATTTTCCAATCCTTCCTGTTCTTCTTTCGTATATCCTAATTTTTCTTCTATTTCTTCAGTAGAATAAGTTTTATGTAACTCATGAATGACTTCTGCTTCTTTTATTGGGTCATTCTCTCCACGTGCTTTATTTAAACGTAATGTAGAAATCATAGCTTCAGGAGTATCTTTTGCTTTAACTTCAACTTTAATTGTTTCATATCCAAGCTCTCTTGCTGCTTTCCATCTATGTTCTCCATCAATAATTATAAATTCATTTGGTTTATCAGGATCTTCTCTTACTATAATCTCTCCCATTAATCCATCTTCTTCTATGCTTTTGAGAGTTAATTTATAAGTTCTGTCATCCATTTTATTTGGATTATAAGGATTAGGATGAACGAGATTAATATCGACTTCCCTTATATCAGGTTTGTCTTTCATAGTTTAAATAAGATTTACACCACGTCTTAACCAGACTTCAGTGCATAATTTATAAAATTGATCTATCATGATTATATTAAATCTAAGTCGATTATAATACTTTAATTTTCCTGCTTTTTTCTCATCTAGAAGATCAATAATATTAGGATAAAGTCTTTGAATTTGTTTTGTATATTTTAAAATCTTATCTTTATCTTTATAACTGACACCTACAAAATTATTTATTGTTGGAATCATTAATGTTCCTGTTATACAACCAGAGAGCCAAGATGTAGCATCAACACTATAAAAAGGGTATTTAAGAATAAGTCTTGGAGCAAAAATAGCAAAACCATGAACTTTTAATCCTTTCTTTTTAACAATTCTTGAAAAACAACTATTAAGCCATCGATCTAACTTATCTCTTTGTCCCCGAAGCTGTGCAACTCCACCTAAAGCAATATAGTCATAATCTCTTACATAAATATCAAGATATTTAAAATCTTCACCATGATGAAAAGTAGCAAGTGGCATAAGTCCAGCTTTTTGCATATAAAGTTGATTTTTATAAGTCTGTTCTGCATCTCCAATAACATCAAGTCCGCAATAAACAGTAATTTTATGTTTCCATCTTTTTATGAAATCAATATAAGCATCTATGTCTATTTTAGCTCCTGTAGTGAAAGCAGAGAAGGCTCCAGAATCAAGAAAAATATCTTTCTGTCCATAAAGATTAAATATTTGAGAGTTCTTTTTTTCATTCTGTGTTATTGAATAATATGAACAAAGAAGTGATTTTGCTTCTGGAATATTTTTTAAAAAATCATAGAATCCTTCTGATCCTGCCAAATAAAATTTCATATTTTCTTATTAAAAGATTTTCTTTTAAATCTTAATTCTTTTAATTTTTTAAAAACTTGTTCTTGATATGTATCACCCATCATTCTCTTAATAATTCTATGAATTTTAAACATCATTGTATATTCATTTATTGAAAAAGGAGGAAAATGACCTACTCTATCAGCAAAGCTAAATTTATCTTCTCTATATCCTCTTACTGCTTCAAAATTAATATCTTCAGTAACTACAATATCTTTTTCTAAAGCTTCTTTTGTTACTTCAAGTCCATCTTTATTTTCATATGGATAATAAACTCCTACTAAGGGTTGAAACTTCGCTTTAAGACCCCAAGAATTTGTTGAACAAGCAATGGGACACATTAATTCAAATTTAGAAGCATATTTAAGTCTTTCTAACCAAATATCCCCACCACACCATTCAATACTTTTTACTTTCATTAATCCAAAAGCATTCTTTTCATTTTTAGGGTATCCAGCTATTCCAAATTTAACTTGTGAAACTACAAGATCAGGTTCTAGCATACCTAATCCTGCCATCATCATATCTCCAAAAACTTCCCAACAAAAAAATCCTGTAACATTTAATCCTTTTATCTTAAATGTTTTTAGTCTATTATCAAGATTGTCTTCGGGTTTTAAAGCATAAGTTCCTTTTCCTAATACACAATAATTAGGTTCAGCGAATTTAGTTATTTCTCCTTTTAAAGTACCATCAATAAACCACATTTTTTCTTGATTATACTCATCAGTTATCTTTTCAATAAGACCTACAACTAAAGCAGTATTTGTTTCTTGACTTAATTTTTCAAGTTTAGGAAGAATAAAAGATCGTTCAAAAGCTTTTTCTTCAGGCATAATATAATCTCCACCAAAATATTCCTGCGGGGTTATGAATATATCTGTCTTTAAAGCTTTAACTTGAGTTTCTAACCATTCAAATTTATCTTTAAATGTATATTTTTGGAATGGAATACAAGTAGTAATCTTCATTTTTGGTTTATTAGTTGATAAAATTCTTCTTTAGCATGAGGTTTAGTAAAGAAAGCTCCATATAGTTCTGCTGTTTTAACTCCTTCTGCTTCTTGAACACCTCTAAATTTCATACATCCATGAACACCATATACAACAATAGCAATTCCTAATGGATCAACTTTCTTTTTAAAATAATCAACTATATCTTTAGTTAAATCTTCTTGAAGTATAGGTCTTGCACATAATCTTTTTATAAGACGAGGAATTTTAGAAAGCCCTAATACTTTACCTTTTGGGATATAAGCAAAAGAGATTTTAAATTCAATAGGTAATAAATGATGAGGACATATTCCTACTGCTCTAATTTCTTTAAAAGAAACAATTCCATTATATTTACTTGGAAATACTTTAAAATTATTAAAATCTTCATATAGTCCTAAATTCATTTCTTTAAAAGCTCTAGTTACTCTATCTGGTGTTTCTTTAAAATTAGGATCTTTTTTCCAATTTATACCCATTCCACTTAATAATAAAGATATTCCATTTTTTACTAATTTTTCATCAAATTTTTTCATACCCTTCTTCTTGCTCCCCATAGATTAACATGTAATCTATCGAGTAATCTATAACCTCGATTTTTAGCAATTTCTACCACCTTCTTGGCATTTTCTGAAACTTCTGTGGCAGTTATACCTTGTGGCATTAAAACTATTTTATTTACATCTAAATTAAATGGTTTAATAAAATCGTTTTCTACTTCTTCAACATCTTGTTCTCCCATAACTACAAATTTAAATTGAACATCTATTTTATTTAAAATTTTAATTACTTCTGGTTTAATTCTTGCTGCTCTTATGTTTTTACTATTTTCAAGTTTAGGAGAACAGTTAAATTGACATTTTGCAAGTTGTTTCTTAGTTGGAATAATTGTTCCATTTGTTTCTATTTCAAACTTCCAATCAGGCATTAAATCCATTAATTGATCTATCTTATCTCTTTGAAGCAGAGGTTCACCTCCAGTGATAACTACTCTCTTTTGCTTCTTTGGATTCTTACAGAGCCAAGCTTCTTCTAGTCTTTGAGCCACTTCTTGAGGAGTTAATTCATAGCTTTCTGTCCAAAATTCTTTACATTTAGGATTCCATGCATACCAAGCATCACACCAAACACAACGAAGATTACAAATATGAAGTCTTAAGAAAACAGTAGGTTCTCCCATCGATTTTCCTTCTCCTTGAATAGTATAAAAAATACCATCTCCTGAAAGTCTGAATTTATCCATACTTAATCGTATATTTTGAGGTTTTCTTAATGAAGGATCGACTTCTTGATCTGCAACATCAAAAGCACGAATTAATTCAGGATCAAAACTTTCTTTTATTCCTCCCCCATATTCTCTTATAATTTGTTCTTTAGTTGACATATTCGCTATAAATTGCTGAATTTGTAGGTGTTTCAAAAACTATAATTTCTTCTAGTTTAATATTTTTAGCAACTGCTTTTAAAACTGCTTCTAAATCTTTATAAATATCATGAGCAATATTTTCTGCAGTAGTGTTTTCATTCATCCATACAATCCACTCTTTTTCAGTATCAACTTCTTCTAAAGATTTTTCTATTGCTTCATTTAAAGGATCTCCTACTTTAAGAAGTAATTTATGATCGTATTTTTTATCAATATGATCTTTCATTACTTTTTTTAAATCTCCAAAATCCATCGCAGCTCCCCAATGAAGTAGATTGTTAGAAGAAACTTTAACTTTAACTAAATATGTATGTCCATGAATTTTTTTACATTTACCTGCATAATTTGAAAGTCTATGAGCAGCATCAAAAGTTATTTCTGCTACTAATGAATATTTCGATTTAGTTCCTTTATCTGTTCTTATTTCAGAATTCTGGTTGTCCAAGGTGTTTTCTAACATAGTTTAAAAATTTACCTAGTAATTCTAGGTTAATAACTGCTAATTCAAACTTACTATTATGTTCTCTTACAACAAGAATAGGAGTATCTGAAGGTTTTTTACAATATTTATCTTTAAGTTCTCTATAAAGTGAAAAGATTTGAGAAGTTTTTCTATATTTAGTATCTATTTTAAAAGAAGGAAAATCTGGAATTTCTACATCTATATCTGAAATCCCGAAGTCATAACCTCTTGAAATACGCTTTCCTTTTAGGACTTTTGCTGTATCTCTTTCGAGCTGTTTCCATTGATGACTCATAATTTTACTAAAACTTATACCTTATTATACTTAATCATTTTTTAATTAAAAATACAAGTGTTTTTGTGCAGGAGTCAGGATTCGAACCTGAGTTTACTTATTTTTCATTTATGTTTAGAGGGAATTGAATCCACGAGTAATCGTAGGCTCAGGCTCCCTCGAAACTAGATTGATTGTTGACATAGAGCTAGAGAGCTTGTTTTAGTATGTCGGGTTAAGTTGTGCTAACCACTGCACTACTCTCGCATTATAATGTTGACATTATAATGTTATATTTTGACTACATTATAATGTTAAAGAGCTTTTAAAAAAGCTTATATATATTTTCTTAATTATCAAATGCTCCTTCGTCAGGGCTCGAACCTGTATCACTCGCTTAACAGGCGAGCGCTTTACCAATTAAGCTACAAAGGATTGGTTCTCCGCCAAGGTTTCGAACCTCGAATTTCTGGGTTCAAAGCCCAGCGTGTTGCCAATTACACTAGTGGAGATTTATTTTTAAATGTTCTTATTCTATGACAATTTGCACAAACTACGTCACATTTTTTAATTTCTAATTTTTCAGACTTCTTTTTATTAGGAAAATTCATAGGGTTTTATTTGAGATTTTGTACCCCATAGATGATTTGAACATCTATCCTTGCCTTAGAAGGGCATAGCTCTGTCCAATTGAGCTAATGAGGTAACAATAAAATTAATTTTCATGGTTCCCATCCAACGATTTGAACGTTGATTAACTGGTTCAGAGCCAGTTGACCTGCCTATTAGTCGAGTTGGGAAATAAGTCAGAATAGCTAGTGCTGCCCTAGCCGCCTCTTGGTCCCAGGCCAAGCGTTCTGCTGCTGAACTATATTCTGAATAAGCATGTTCTAAAGGAGTTGAACCCTTACTATCCGCTTTGGAGGCGGAGGTGCTACCATTACACCAAGAACATTATTAGGCTAGAGATAATATGACTACCCGAAGGTAAATCTGTTTATCTGTAGCTTAATTATATTTTACTTCCTATTTTTTAATTTAACAACTGTTTTTATATTCTTTATATAATTTATCTATTTTATAATCACAATAACTACGAATGTTCTCTTTAAATATTTCTGAAATTTTAGGATCTTTTTCTTGATTTTCCAGAAACTTTGCTAGAGAAACCATTCGTTCTAGAAAACAACTAAGTTTTATCTTTGTTATTTTGTAATGTGGCATTTTCTAGATAAATAGCTGGAATTTCAGAACCTGATAGGTAAGAATCTATGCTTTCTTCTGAAATCTCTACAAATCTATTTTTTATACCACAATTAAAACAATATCTTAAATTGCGTTTAGAAAACTCATTATTTTCTTTATTTTCCAATTGAATAACTTCCTCTTTACTGATTATATAATGAACTGTATTACAGTTTTGACACAGTGCATATCTAGCATTTTCCATATTTATTTTTTAGCTGATTTTTCTTCTTTTACATTAGTTTCAGGTTTTTCGTTTGAAGCAACAGGTGTTGTTTCTTTCTTTTCTTCCTTAACTTTAAGAGTTTTTTTAGTCGCATCTTCTGTCTTGCTTTCTACTTTTGGTTTTGGTAAGTAGTCTTCTTTTGGATCAGTCAAGACAAAGAATTGAAGCTTATCAGCGACAGCTAGAATTTCTACTTTAGCTACTGGTACTCCTGTTCTATTAAAACTACCAACAGCTTGATTTAGTTTTCTGATGTCATCGTATTGATATAGTTTCATGGTCTAATTATGCACCTCCCTTCGATATTGCATGGATGTTTTAAATAATAGACTAACAAATAGAATAATAATATATTGATTAATACAAATGCAAGACCAAATAGACTTACAACAATATCAAAGTGTTTTTTATCAGCAAAAAAAGAAGCAAGTCTATTAAGTTTTTTTTCAGAGAGCCACATTGTAAATCTCTTATGTATTATATCGTCAAACGCATCAGTACAATGTTTTAATGTAAGTTTTTTCCAAAAGCATTTTATAGCTTCTAGTAGAAAGACTCTTTGATTAGGTAGAAATAAAGCCAAAATTGCAAAGTAGAAAATTAAAGCTAAGCATGTTAAACAAAACATATATTTGATTATAACAGATTACTTAAAAATATCTTCAGAAACTATTGGTTCAGGTAATTCAGGAATTAATGATCCTTCTTTAAGTTCTGGATATTCTTCGCTTTGAATAACAACATCAAAGTTATTAGTAAGCATATTATAATTTACTCTTATTACTTCTGCATCTTTGGGAATGCTATTCTTCATAGCTCTTTTACAAAGTTCAGCTATTATTTGAGCTGGAACCTTTAAGTATTTTACTTTAAGACTTTTCATTTTGGTAATGAATAATAACCATTAAAAGCTGATTTACAAACTTTAACTCTATTTGCAATTTTCTTTTCTTGTTTTTCTATCTTCTTTTTTAATTCTTCAACTCTTTCTTTTGTTGGTGGTCTATTTAATAACTCTCTTTTTAATTGATCTCTATAAAAATGTAAAATTTCATAATCTCTATCTCTCATAATTCTTACTCTAGTTGTTTTCATATTTTTTCCCAAGGATACTCTTTATTTCCAAAATGACCTTCTCTTGCTGTTTGTAAATATATTGGTCTTCTTAAATCAAATTTTTCAATAATAGCTTCGGGTCGACAATCATATCTAAAGTCTAATTCATGTTTTACTTCTCCATTAATAATTGCAGTAGTCATAATAGGTTCTGTCTTACCTATAACATATCCAATTTTAACTAAAACTTCTTTTGCTCCATAAGTCTTCATTAATTTAAGAGCAATCCAACGAGCCATATAAGCACCTGATCTATCAACTTTAGTTGGATCTTTTCCTGAGAAAGCACCACCACCAATAGGAACTCTTGGACCATATTGATCTACTACTATTTTTCTACCTGTTACTCCACTATCAGCATCAAAACCACCATTATTAAATGATCCTGTATTATTACAATAAGCATTAAAGTCTGTTTTATGTTTAAAGAAGGTTCTTAAGTATAATTCTAAACTATCTTTTGTTTCATGTTGAATAGAAAGAACAACCTCTGTTATTTTTCCATCTTTAATAGTAACTTGACTTTTACCATCTCTTGCTTCAAAAGGATTAGAGCTCCAAGATTTAAGTAACTCTTTAGCAAGATATAATTCTTGAGGTATTTTCATTTCATTTTCATCACAAGCGTAACCTATTACAATTCCTTGATCTCCAGCGCCACCTTTATTTACTCCTTGCGATATTTCAGGACATTGAGTAATAATATTACTTAAAACTCCAATATCTTTTTTAGTTAAAGAAAAATAAGTATCTCTTGCTACTTGTGCAAAATCTACCCTTCCTTTTGTAGTTACTTCTCCTATAAGAATAAGAGAATTATGTCCTCCTAAAGTCTCTACTGCCACTCTTGAAAAAGGATCTTGTTTAAGACATTCATCAAGAACTGCATCAGAAATTTGATCGCAGATTTTGTCAGGATGTAAAAAAGTAACTGATTCAGCTGTGTGTGTCATAGTTATCTTTATAATTTTTAATATATTTCTTAATTCTTTGTCTTTCTCTTTTTATATCTAAAACTAAAGATTGTGCCAATCCATTTTTCCAAACATTTATTGATCTTTTAGGAATATCAGATAAAAATATTTTCCATTGATCTTTATATCCTAATTTATCTATTCTGTTTTCTGCAACTTTACTTATTTCTATTTTTTCAATTTTTGCTCCTTGAGTTAAATAAAAAGCAGCTTCATAAGTACAATCAGTAAAATAATCAACTTTAATATATCTATTGCTTGGAGTTTTTGAAGTTACAGCTCCAGGAATATCTTTATTAAGGTATGATGCAATTTTATTTAAAAATACTGCAATTTTATGTTTCATTTTTCTTTAAAAAAAGAACGAAAATCGTTTTTATCAAGAACAACGATTTCTGTTCCATCTGATAATTCTATTGATAAACAAGGTAGCTTTCTACATTTTAAGGCTTCTTGATAAATCTTATTCCAAATATCTTCTGTTATTGTAAAGCCTTTATGTTTTGTTGTCTTACAATCAATTAAAAATTGACCAATATCAACATCCCCAGGTGCAAAAAATAATCCTCCACTTCTAGGTCTTAATTTACCTCTGAAAAGAGTTTTATCTTTAAACTCCTTTTTCTGCCACTGTTTCATTTTTTATTTTCTTACTGAAAAAATATTTAACTCCTATAATCCCTATTACGAGTACAACTAGTACCCAAAATAACCATCCTAAAGAATTTCCTTTAGGTTGTGGTGTAGGAGTTGGTTCAGTAAATTGAATAATAGATGAATGAGTGCTTATCTCTTCACCATTAATATCACCTATTGGAATAGGTGTTTCTATGAAATTTCCATTTCCATCAGCAATTAACATATTATTCATCTCCTTTTATTAAATATTAGAATTTATAATAAAACCTAAATAATTATTCTTTCCACCATGCAATAATAACCAATAACCAAAATAAAATATCAACATAAGACATAATAGCAAGGTTTATAAATAACATAAAAATACCAAGCATAACCATATAAAAATTGACCTTCTTATTTTCTTTTAGACTCATATAAGATAAGTCAAAAAAGACTACGAATGGTAAAAGTTGTAGAGCTGTAATTCCACCAATTAATGCGAAAACTATTAATATTAATGCAGATCCTGTAAGTGCTTTTTTAAACATAATATTTTATTCTTTAATTAATAATTATAATAATATATTAATATCAAATTATTTTAAAAAGGAATGTCTGAGGGTTCGATATTTTCTTTTAAATCTTCTTTCTTTAGTTCTTCAACTTTTTTATCGGGTTCGGGTGTATCTTCAGATTGTTGTATTCTTTTTTTATTATCTAAAACTATAACTTCATTTGCAACTATTTCAGTAATATAATGATCTACTCCTGCTTTATCTTTCCATGTTCTATTTACTATTCTACCTTCTACAAAAACCTTACTTCCCTTCATAGTAAATTGAGGAATAATTTCTGCTAATTTACTCCATGCAACTATTCGATGAAACATTGTTTCAGATTTTTCTTGTCCTTGAGAATCTTTCCATTCTCTATTAGTCGCAACTGAAAATTGACAAACAGCACTCCCATTAGGAGTATATTTTAGTTCAGCATCTCTTGTAAGATTTCCAATCAAGAGTACTTTATTTAGTGATCTTGCCATATGATTTGTGTATAATTTTTAACTCTTTCTCCCATCGTTCAATATCTTTTTTTGCTTGTCTACCAAACGTGGGGTGGTTTAAATACGCTTTTGTAGCGTGAATTTTTAATTTTAACCACAGAGATCTTGGCATTCTTTCTCATAGCTCTTTACTTATAGAAGCTAGAAGAAAACCAAATTCCATATAGTTAAGCTTTATAGAAAATTCTTTTAGATTCATATATGAAAAATTATTGTTTCACTTATATCTTTTATAAATTCTTTTAATGGAATTGCATAAGAAAATGTTGTATACATATCATTTTCTGCTCTTATTTCCTTATAATTCTTCTTAATCTTATCTGCGTTTTTCATAACATATAACCATAAAAGGTGCATAGGAATTAACAATATTCTATTTATTGGCTCATAGAAATAAACAATATAATCACATTGATCTTTAAAAGTCCATCCAGGTTTCTTATTTTTTTCATCTGAATAAATTTCTATTAAAAAATCATAATATGCACTCCTTCTTATTTTTTCATCAATGCTGATATTGCTCCCATCTTGAAAGTGTAAAATGACATCTATCCCCTTTTTTTGTCTTAAAATATCATAAACTCTTTCAATCTTAATAAGTTTTCTTTTATTAAATATAGATTGATAAAATTTATCTAATTTCTCAATTATTTTTTTATCTAAAGAATAACTATTATCTTTCTTAAAATCATTAATTTTCATAATTGATTACCAAAAACAGTCCATTTATCATTATATTTCTGTCTAGCAAATAATTCTAAATATTTACCATTTGGAAAATATTTTTCTATAAGAGAATAAAAATAGTTTGGTTTTTTACTATGACTTGTTCTTTTTTCTTTATAAACAGAGGATGCTCTAATATTGGGATCTGGGACTGAAACTTGTCCTTTAGTTGCGACTAATAATAATTCATGCTGTCCTCTAAACCAATAACCCATACCTATTATTTCTTTATCCCATATCATATGTGTTTTATATTCAAATCCCCATGCTTTGATTACTTCTAATGCCTCTCTTAATTTTGGTGCTGTTGCCCATAAAAAAATAACACAATTTTCATTTAGCAGGTTTGTAATAGGCATATTTTTTATTTCCTCTAATTTCATAGTTGGATATTTATTTTCAATTTCTCTATTTTCTGTCTCTGTAAAGTCATATTTCCAAGGTGGATCGGCATAAATAACATCATATTTCCCCTCTGGCAATATTGGAATTGGTAAATTTTTATGTTCTTTTTTTATTAATTCTCTTTTTACCTCTGGTATTGTTTTTTTCCCTTGTTTTACTTCCTCGTATAAATCAGGGGATTCCTCTTTTAATTTCTCAACTTGTCTTATATATTCTTTATTTGCCCCTACAAGTTTTGCTGCTATTTGTTTAGCTTCGCCTTTTTCTCGTTCCGCAATTTTTTGTGGAACGAGAGTTTTATCGCCTTGTTTTAAATTAGATAGTTGTCTTTCTTTAGCTTCTTTTTCTAAGTTGGGTAATACGTCTAATGCTATACAAGCTAATTGAGAGGAATTTAAGTGTCGTCTTTTTATATTAAGAGAAAGAACATAACTTACAGGGCTATCCCCTTGATAATTTTCATATTTAGGTTCAATATTTAACTCTTTACAGGCTTTATAACGATTTCTACCGTCTAATATCTTATACTCATAAAGCATAATAGGGTTAAATAATCCATTGGTTTGAATATCAAGTTTCAATGCTTTATATTCGTCGTCAGACATATTGGGAATGATATTGGCCAATTCATGTGTTTCCATATTATTTTGAGTTTAATTTTATTAACTTTTCTTTGAATTCTTTATTATTTCTGATTTCATTTTCTAGCTCCTCTCTACCCTTAAAAGATTGTCCTAAAATATCATATATTGGGCCACGTCTAATGATTTTACCTTGTATAAGTAACATCGATACTAATTCATCAGCATCGTCAAATACTACTTGTTTATCTTTACTTTCTAAGTCAGGATGATAAAAGATAAAATAACCATCTCTGAAAGGTGGGCTTACCTTAGATTTAGTTACTTTAAACTTCACATGTTGTCCTATTATCTTCTTATTCTCCTCCATTAACTCCCCACGTCTTACATCTACTCTTAAAGAAGCATAGAAACCTAAAGCACGACCACCTGTGGTAGTTTCAGGATTACCATAGGCTGTAGGCTTTTCTCTAATCTGATTAATAAATAGTATTAATGTTTTATTTTTAGAGGCTTTACCTGTGATTTTACGAAGTGCACGACTCATAAGACGAGCATGAAGTCCCATTGTCTGTTTTTCCATTTCATTCTCCTCCTCATAAAGAGGAACGAGACTTGCCACCGAATCAACAACTATTAAAGCTATTTCTGTTTCAAGTAGTTTGTTAATAATATTAAATACTTCTTCACCTGAAGATATTTGAGAAATAATTAAATCTTTAGTATTAACTCCTATTACTTCTGCGAAAGCAGGATCAAAAGCATTTTCAGAATCTAGATAAGCTACTTGCTTACCTAGTTTTTGAAATTCTACTATTGTTCTTAGAGCAATTAGACTTTTCCCGCTTGAAAATGGACCATATAACTCTACAGTACGTCCTAAAGGAAATCCACCACCAGTTGCCCAATCTAAGTAAGGACTACCAGTAGATACTCTCTCTGTTTCAATAGTAGGCATATCTTTTAATCTACCTATAGTATTTGCTCCGTACGTTTTATTTAGTTCGTTAATAGTTTTCTCAATTTTGTCTGTCATAAGTTTCAGGTGAATGGCTCGCATACATTCTTGCTTTTAACTCTTGGTCTGCTGAAATCTTTTTCTGAAGCATTTCCTGTTTAAAGAAGTCATCTACAAGTTTTTCTCTTTCTTTAAAGTCTTCAAATACAAATTCTGCTCGTCTTTTATTTGCCCAATCTACTGAAAGAAGTTTTTTCTCGTTCATAATGAGCCACGAAGCTATGTGGAAGTTTGTCGTTTTATATTGTTCTTTCATATTTTCTTTATTTTCAATTGCTAATAAATTGTACTAAATTTGTAATGATTTTACAACTGTTTTTTGTCTTCTTACTTTATGTGCTTTATCTAAAGATTTTAACAATCTTTTTCTAGTTTGTATACTCCTTTTATATTTTTGAACTATATTAGATCCTTTTTTAAGATATTGTCCCTTTTTTAAATATATTTCTGCTCCACGATCTTTAATTGCTCTACGTAATTTAATTTTCATTTCTTGACATATTAATGATTTTGTTACATCTAATCCTAATAATTGCTTATATTGTCTTGTTGTTATTTTATGATGTTTTGTTATATGTCTTGCTAAACTTCTACACCATTTACCACATGCTGTTCTAGATCCATCTTTTCCTATTATAGGAAATTCACAAAGTAAAGCATCTGCTAGAGGATCATATTCAATTTTCCCAAACATATTTTTATTTAATTTTCAAAATCGTCATTATTGACTATTTTATGTTCTCCAAAATGGTAATTTATGGTGTTTCTGCCAATAATTTGATATCCAAATAATCTCTCTTTCTACTCCTATTGTCTTCCATAATATTTCTTGGACTAACCCTGCTACTGCTTTTTTAAGCTTTTGCATAAAGTTAAGCATAAATTTATTATAGTACTTAATTTTTAGAAGTCCTTCAATTTCTTGAAGGACTCATCAACAATTAAGTATTACTCTAAACCAAATTGTGCTTTTGAAACCATTTTATTATTTTGAAACATTGCATTCATATTTCCCATTATTGAAGTTCCTTTCCATTGATACATAACAGTTTTATATTCAGCAATATCAGAACTAGATAATAATTCCCCCTTAGAACCAAGAATTTCTACAACTTCTTCATAACTCATACCTTCTTGAATTTTAGTAAATTGTTCCATAGTTACACCTGTTACCTTCTTTTCTATTGATTTAATTATCGCTTTTTCTTCAATAATAGGACTAATTATTTCTTTCTTTTTATTAGGAGAAATAATTGAAATAAAAATAAGAATTCCAAATATAATTAAACCCCATTTAAGTATTTTTTTCATATTTATCACCTCACTTTCTAAGAATTAATTTTTAATTTGCCATAAATGAAAACAGTTAGGATGTAGATTCACATATTCCTCTTTAGGAGGAAATAGCATCGCAACTGTTATTTCATTTGGCAAGTATTTATAACGAACATCTCTAATTTCGTCAAAAGTAGGATAACGTATAGGATGAGAAATGCTTAAATGCCAAAATCCAGCATCAATCGAAACTATAATCAAAAGCTCTTTTTCTCTAAATACTCCTTGTTTCATATTTTTTTTCTCATAAATTCTCTTTTATCATTAGTTGTTATTTTAATTATTTTACACATCTCACTAATACGAGATGAAATTCTATCTCCAAATCTTTGAGTTAGCTCATCTAAATCAAAATTACTTGTTATTATAGTTGGAAGCATACGACTATATCTTTCATCAATTAAGATATAAAATGTTTCAGAAACCCAATCAGAAGGTTTTTCTGCTCCTAAATCATCAATAATTAATATAGGGGCTGTTGCTAATTTATCAATCATTTCTTCATTCTTCCAACTACTACGCCTATCTTCAAAATTACTCTTTAATGAAAGTAAAAATCTAGGTGCTTTTATAAATTTAGCTTCTTTTAAGGCTTGAAATATCTTAACTGAAAAATATGTCTTTCCTGTTCCTGCTTCTCCATAAATATAAAGACCTTTTATTGGATTTTTAATAAATTGATCTACAGCTTCAAAAACCTTTCTATTTCCTTCTTCTCTAAGTTCTGGTGGCAGTTTCCAATATTTTTTATGTATTCCCGACTTATCCATTCTATTAATAAAATACATACATTCATTATGTATTTTAGGCTGATCCCAATGATCCCATTCCCAAACTGCTTTTATATCTTTTTCACAAAACCAACATTTAATTGGTTTAGGTTCTTCTGTTTTAATCTTGGATGTGGGCATATTTACCTGGTTTTGCCCTATTAGGGTTTTGATACTGTCCATATTGTTGAGTCCCCTTTTTTGGTACTAAATTTATTAACCTTTCTACATGTTCGTCATTTTTCATGATCCAATAAAAAGTAGCTTTCCAACCACGATTATTATTACCTGAATAGAAATTATCCTCATAAGCATGAGTTATTGCTAATTTAAGGTCGTCTGCTGAATAACTTTTCATTCTTGTTTTTAATGATCTAAGTTTTTCTTGTGTTAATCTTTCTTTAGTTTTTGATTTTTCTAAATAAAAATTAAATATCTCACTAAAGATATTATTATCAATAGTATTATTATTATTATTAATATTATTATCTACGTTTAGTTTTCTAAACGAGTCTCGTTTAGTTTTCTTAACGACCTCGTTTAGTTTTCTAAACAAGTTATCACATTTAGACAATAATCTAACATATTTTCTATTACCTCCATAATCAATATCTTTTTGCATTATTGTTTCTATAAATTCTTCTTCTTCTAATTTTTTAATTTTTGGAGTAATTGTTGCTTTTGTTTTTCCTTTTAAAATAGGAGTTTCTTTTATATAAAATCCATAGTCAAACCATGTATATTTTTTACCATCTTTTTCTATTCTCATTTTTTCAACATCTTCTGAAGGACTACTACAGAGCCAATATAAATAATCAAGCAATACAGCTTCTTCAAGACTTATTTCAGATTCTAATTCTTTAAGAGCTAATAAATTTATCTCAACTTTATATCTCATATATTTTGTTTTATCCAAAAAATATCATTTTTATTCTATATTTTCATATCAATTTCTAAACATTGCGGGTAAGGTTTGGGAGCTTTACCAAACCCGACCCACACTGATTAGAAAGGAAGGTCCTTTTTATCAGCAACACTTTTACTAGTATTCTTTTTCTTCATAGTAATCTGTCCATCAATCTCAACATCGTCAACATTATATCCTTTACATCCTTTAGTCCTCCAATTGGAACAAGACCAAAAGATACCACTTCCATCTTTTCTTGCAACCAACATCATAGTTGCTCCACAGTTAGGACATTTAGGCGGAACTTGAGCTAAATCCATCTTAAATTTAGTCATTAGTTCTTGTTGAGTTGGATAACCTTTACTAGAAGAATTAGTTGTTACTTGTCTTCTTGTTTGAGAAACAAATTGTGGTGTTAATTTCTGAACTTTACCCTGCTTTATGAATAGTTTCAACATTTTTGCTACTAATTCCATTGGGAATAATTGATTCATAGCATTTCTTTGAGCTTTACTCATAGCTTTAGCAGAAGCAAATCTATCATCAATTTGACCACTTCTTGTTGATTGTTTGGTGTAACCTCTAGCCATACCCCAAGCACCAATCTTTCTTAATTCATCATAGGCATAAACAGCGACATCAATAAATCCATCTCCTTGAGTAACTATTACCTTATCTGTTACTGTCATTCGCGTAAATTTCTTTTTATTGAATTCCCACCAAACTGCCTTTGTTCCTTTCCAAGACAATCCTGTTATCTCTTTTCCTGTAGTTTTATCAAGAAAACTATAAACAAGAGCTTCATCAAGTATTTTTCCTTCGATTTCATTGACTATTTTATTTTCATCAACTAAGTCCATAGCTTCATAAGGAGTTATATCTGATTCTTCTATTTTAACTTCTTCTTTAGTTTCTTTTCCAGACATTTTTTTTCACCTCGCTTTCTAGTCTAATAATTTATAACTTCTATCATTAAATTTATCTGGGTGCTCTATACTTTCTATAAAACAATTTTGACAACCATTAATCCAATTCCCACGATAATTTATAAGTGTTCTATCACAAAGTTCTCTTTTTTTTTCACAAAAAGGACAAATATATCTTTTTTTTACTTGCTTTTTCTTTATATGAAATTCTAATTTCTTTTTCATGTTTTATTAGCTAAAGTTTTAACAAAAGACTCAAAATCATTCATAGATGGTTTTTTTTGCATTAATTCAACAAAACCTTTTACTACGTCAAATACTTTATTTTCAACATAAAGAAAATCATCTTGTGTAGAGTTTTCATCATAGATAGTTTTAATTACTCTTGGGTCTTCTGAAAAAGTATTAAATGAATCAAAGTTATAAATAAGATTACCTAAAAATACTATTACATGTGAATTTGGACTAAATAAAGGTTTTATATCAGAATTTTTATTTTCTTCTGTCATAGCATAAAATCCATTAGAAGTTAGAAGATTTAAAATTTTTGAGAAAAGATTACTTCCTTCTTGATGTTCTCCAAAACCTTGAGAAGATAAATAATCTTTTAATGTTGTAGTTTCTTTTTCTTCAAATCCTGGACAAAATCCTTTTTGGTCTGTTTGAAGCATAAACATTTCTTCTCTTTCACCTGTTTTTTTCTCTATTTGTTGGAATCTTCCACAAGGATATAAACGACAGATAATTGGTCTATTTTTATGAATACTACAAACCCATCTATCAATTTTAATTCCACTTAATATTTTTGCTGCATTTTTAGGATCAGTTTTTATTTGTTCAATAAGATTTTTCATTTCTTCTTTATTTCCTTGTGCTTTTTCTTCGATCTTTTTTAAAGCATCTTTTATATCAATTGCAGGCATTAAGAAAGGACAGTGAGTAACTTTAGTATCACCCATTTTAAGAAAGTTTAATCTAAGAACAGGAAGACCTGAAGAAGGACCTAAATAGAAATCAACAAAATCTTTTTGGAAAATCTCTTTCGTAGTCAGTTTTAATTCATTTCTTAATCTAATCATATCGTAACAATTTATCAGTACGTCAATATTCCAACAGCATTTACCACATGCTGTACATTTGAACTGAAACTTATCATCTGGTTTAAGTTGATTCTCTTTTTTATTTAAGAGATTTTCTACTATTTTCTTTTGATCTTTTATATTCATATATTATCTTAATTTTCTTTTTTAATTATACTATATTTTGGCTTCAAAGTCAACCAAAAATAATATCACTGAAATATTCTGCAACCTGATTTTGAACCTTTGATAGTCTTTCTATAATCTTCTGTGCCCCTTCTTTATTTATCTTTCTTTTATCAAGATGAGTTAAGATATTTTCAACCTTTTCAAGATATTCAATATAATATCCAAGTTCATTTTCTTGAATATCTCCAATTTTATGTCCTTTTATTTTTTTAATTTCTTGTGCTAGTCTTGTACTTGACCAACCTTCATCATGAGCTTTTTCAATCCATTTAAATCTTGAATTTCCATCAAAATTATTCTTCGTCTTACTATAAGAGTCAGTGAATGAGGCGACTAAAAAATGACTCCATGTAAGATTCATTTCTCTATAATGTCTGGGATATGCTCTTGAAACTCTCCTATAATGATTCATTGTGGTTAAAGACTCATGAACATCTTGAGCAAATTTTTCTAATCCTTTTTCTCCATAAACACTATTGATTTTATTAACAATATCCCCCTTAAACCATTGATTACGTATATCAACTTCCTTTGAGGTCATCCAAAGACCAACAAAATCCTCCCATTGATTGGCTTTAACTAAATATGTAGGATCTAAACTTATTGGATCAGTATTAACAACCTCTCCTGTTTCCACAGGTTTTATAGCTTTATCTTCCATATTTTTTTTTGAGTAAGCCTAATTTATATAACTTAGAACGTATAATACTATTCTGAAATATTGATTTAGATAGTTGTTGAGCTTCGTGATCCCAAATATTAAGTCTCAAATCCCACAAGGTCTTAATTTGCTCAGTGCTTACTAAATCTTTTTTAGTGTAAACATAGGCAATAAGCCTTAAAGCAAAATCAGAGAATTGGTTGGGTGGTAATTTTAACCTATTTTCTATCCCATAACCACCTTTAGAAATCATATTTACATAAGCGTCATTTATTCTGCCTCCTGTAAATAATTCAAAACCTATAAAGTTGGAAGTAATTGAATCAATCCTAATTTTAAATACTGTTATTTCTTCACTCATAATCTTTTGCTAATAAATCAAATAAATAAAAGCTTTCTTGAAAATAGAATTTCTCTGCTGGTAATTCCAACGCACATAACCTTTGATTTGCTGGTGGACAACAGGCACAATCTATTCCAATCTTATTATCCATAACAATAGGCATAAATTTCTGGTTTTTACCCCAAGAATTTTTAGAATTATAATATTTTCCACTATAATCTGCTGTATGTCCAAAAATAACCTTTTTTGACCATTTCCAATCACTTTCTATAAATCCTTCTCTTGCCCATATTAAAGTATCAGGGAAATTTAGATTTTCTGCAACAGTTTTTGTTTGTGGAACTAATCCTGCATGAACAAAAACATAATCTTCTTCTTCATGTAAATATACAGTTTCTTTGAATAAGAAATCAAGGTGTTTTTTAGGGAAACTACCATTTCTAGGTGGTATCCATTCTGTTGTCCTTCCTAGATTATCCTTATGAAACTTACCAAAATGACCATTATAGTTCACATAAGTAGTTTTACCACCATTATAAAACCAATTATAAGGACCATAACGAGGAGCTCCATTTATCCAATCTCTAAATATATCTTCATGATTTCCATATAAAAATATGAAGTTTTTATATTGAGAGTGCCATTTTATAAGTTGATTTACTACTTTTCTTGAGTCTGATCCTCTATCTATGTAGTCTCCCATAAATATTACTTTATCTTTTTCATAGTCAAGACCAGCTTTTTCAAGCTTTTTCATTAGAGCCATCATTTCTCTATAACAACCATGTAAATCAGCTATACACCAAATTTTATTCTCCATATTTTAATAGAAATTGTGGATTAACTATTTTAAAAGACAACCTGCCTAAATCTTTATCTTGAGTTTCTTCTAAAGGACGAACAACAACTCCCTCTGCCCAAATATATTTATTAATAACTGATTTTTTAGTAGCATACTCAACCATTTCATCAACAGTATTTTTTAATTCAAAATTACTATCTAAAATAGGTACGGTTTCTACTCCAAGATTTTTACAGAAAGCAATAAATTCTTTATAAGATAAATATTTTCCTGTGCTAATGTTATAAACATTAAAGAAATAAACTTTTTGACCCCTAATCAATAGTTTATTATTTTGAATACTTTCTCCTACTAATTCTCCTTGTAGAGCATAATTACCTAATTTCTTGAATTTTTCTTCAATATTAAGGTCAATAATAGCTTTCCAAAATTGATTAGTGATATCTCTTGGATACCAAATCTTACGACTACAAACACCAATTTTCCCATTATTGTGAAAAAAAGTAAGACTAGAACCATCTATTTTTTCGGTAATGAAAAACTTTTTATTCTTATGTCTATCTAATACTTTAGGTACAGTTTGTAGTCTTATTTCATCTGTTTTAGGAATAAAACTTGGGAAAGGTTTTAAATTACTTCCCCATAGTTTAACTGCAAGTTTAGGCCAATGAATCTTAATAAACATTCCCATCTTAACTGGAAGCCAATTTGGAAATACTACAGGAATACGAGTTGCTGGGGTATTATTTTGAATAATATATCTTTCATATTTGATTACTCCTAATTCTTTAGTTACATCATCTCCCTCCTTATGTTTTTTGGTTAATATTGAAATAGGTAGTGCTAATCCCTGAGAAATTTGTTTTCTTAATTTAATCGTTTTCAAACGATATCCACTATGTTCTTTTTGATCTTCTCCAAGAATGGTTCTTATTCCTGTATCTTTTAAGAAATCAAAACAAGGTAAAACAGGCAGTAATGAATCCACCTCAAAAAATACACAAAGATCCCCCTCTTTAAATTCTTCTCTTTTAACTACTACATGCCAACCTAAAATATTGGCAACCTCAATACGATCTGCATTAGGGATTTTAGATAATTTATCTATTTTTTGGATAGTAACAAGTTTTCTATTCATGGTTTAAAATTAATTATTAGTTTTATTTTCTTTAATATTTGTTTTACTTTTAAGTAAAGATAACTGTTTAACACTTTTCATATTTTTAATTTTCTCTCTTAATTCCTTTATTGTCTTATGTAAATTTTCTTTTTCAAGCACAGCCTTTTCCTTAGTTGTTTTTAATGATTTACGAAGTTTCTTTCCTTCTTCTATTCTCATCTTATCAAGACAATTAGGAGCAAATTTCATGAAAGACATTAATCTTACTTTATCTAAAGCAAAATTAACACCAAGTTTTTTATTTGTAAGAATAACTTTTTTATCAATTAATTCCCACTTGTACTCGTTTAGATTACGTGCTAATCCCATAATACTCACCTCCTTAAACTATTAAATTAAACTAATCCTAATTTCTTCATTCTTCTTTCCTGTCTTCTTTTTCTTCTTTCAGCAGTATGTTTTTTCTTTTTACCCTTTGACATGCTTTGCTTTGACGAATTTTAACTTAATAAATAGTATAGGAAATATTAAAGAAACAAACAACAGTATTATTGGCATTACTATCCAACAAATAACTAACGCTATTACAAATTTACTTATTCTTTCTTCCATATTAAGTTTGTTTTTTAACTTCTTTTCCTAACTCTTTAATTTTGTCATAAGTTATAACATTTCCAATTAATACTCCTGTAATAAATATCATTGCTTTTCTATAAGCTTCACGAACTTCAGTTGCTGACATTTCTTCAGGGTCTTTATCCTTTGGAAAAACAACTCCAATAAGATCTAAAACTTCCTTAAATTTTTCTTCTAAAGTCATATTATTCTTGAACAATTTTTAATTTTGTAACGAACCAATTAAAATTCCAAACAACATAAAATGGAAAAGCTATTCCAAGAGTTATCCCTATTAGAACAGCCCAGCCCAACGTATATAACAAATACTCAAAACCTTTACCGCTAAATTCAAACTTGTATGTTTTCATAATTACTTTTTATAAATTTTTAACATTGCCACTGCCAAACAAACGACTGAAAACGA
>Ga0172370_10002083_pt1 | contig 29337 bp, 48 predicted proteins | sample LakKiv5m_FD_114538 | JGI IMG/M metagenome (GOLD analysis project Ga0172370, IMG submission 114538) | Freshwater microbial communities from Kabuno Bay, South-Kivu, Congo - kab_022012_11.5m | ecosystem: Environmental > Aquatic > Freshwater > Lake | place: Democratic Republic of the Congo...
ATCAAAGAACTAAAAACTAATTCTAATTAAATGTATATATTAAATAATTTAAGTCAATTTTTGTCAAATTCATCAAACTACACTAAAGATGTAGTTGTTTTCTTTGACGGACTTTATAAAAAAAAATATGGCCATATTTAGCGTCAATAGAAGAGAGTTTGTGAAAAATTTAATAGATAAGGGGTGTCACCAAGCAAAAACATTCACATTAGAATTTTCTAAATTTCTAAGAGAAGATCTAAAAAGACATTTTATTAGGGGATATTTTGATGGTGATGGAACTATTTATTTAGCAAAAATGAAAGATAGTGAAAGATTTTCTCTTATTCTGAACATTGTGAGTGGATCTTTTAGTATATTAGAATCTATAAGAGAAGAAAAAAGGAAAAAATGAAAAGAATATTAGATTATGTTGAAAATAAATAAAATTTATAATGGTGATACCATAGAATATATGAAAAAAATAGACGACAAGTCCGTTCAATTAATATTAACAAGTCCACCTTACAACGGGAGTTTTCGTAAGGATGGGTTCAATAATAAATATCCAACTACTGACACACACACTGATGACATAACTGATGATGAATATTTAGATTGGATGATAAATGTTTTTAAAGAATACAATAGAATTCTTAAAGATAAAGGTGTTGTGGCTTTCAACATGTGTTATACCAAATATTCACCATCTCTCCCTTATTTTCTCATTAGTAGAATTTTCAAAGAAACTGATTTTCTTATCGCTGATACGGTGGCGTGGGAGAAAAATAATGTCACTCCTTTCCCTGGGCATCCAAGTAGATTAACAAGAAAAGCTGAATTCGTTTATATTTTTGTAAAAAAACAACATATAGAAGATTTTGAAGCCAATAAAGTAGTATCGTCTGTTAGTAGAACAGGACAAAAATTTTACAAAATATATTATAATATATTAAAAACTAGAAATAATGATGGACCAATAAAAGAACATAGAGCTATGTTTTCAACAGATTTCGCCAAGTTTTTTGTAGATCTATATTCCTTTCCTGGGTCTATAGTTTTGGACAACTTTATTGGTACTGGAACTACTGCTTTGGCATGTAAGTTATTGAATAGAAATTATATAGGTATAGATTTATCAAAAACATATTGTGATATAGCAGAAAAAAGAATAGAGAAAGTAAAAGAGGAATTAATAAGTAGGCCCCCACCCAAAATTAATATATAAAAATAAAATGCCGCCAAAAATCCCAGAAGAAAAAGAAAGATTCATAGTGGAAAATTATTATAGGATGCCCACAAAAGAACTAAAAAAAGATTAAATATATCTATAACTCCTATATTGAGAGTTTTGAAAAAATACGATATGAAAATAAAAAGTTCTAAATTGTATGATTGTAACGATGGATTTTTTAAAACCATTTTCTAAATTTCTAAGAGAAGATCTAAAAAGACATTTTATTAGGGGATATTTTGATGGTGATGGATCTGTCTCTATAAACATGGATCATTGATTTTTTAAAATCAATAAACAATATTGTTTCAGAAAAATGTAAAATTGAAAAAGTAAATATGAGAGACCATAGAAAATATGGGAGCAATTGTTCATATCTTGTGTGGTATGGAGAAAATAATCTAAAAAAAAAATATTTTATTATTTCTATGAAAATTCTAATGTTTATTTAAAAAGAAAAAAAGAAAAAATTGAAAAAATATTAAACTCATATGGAAATTAATAAAATATACAACGAAAGTTGTCTTGATACTATCAATAAAATGCCAAACGACTTCATTGATCTCTTAATTACGAGTCCACCATATAATTTAAATGTTTGGTACGATGTTTATAATGATAGGATCCCGTGGGACGAATATTATAAATTCATAAATGATGTATTAACAGCACTATATACAAAAATGAAAGATGATGGAAGATTATGTATAAATCATTATTTATCATTAGGTAGCGGTAAAAAGGGTTCAAAGAAAGAAAGTGGAGTAAGAACAGCTCCAATATCAGAGATAAATATGATGGCTCAAAATATAGGATATAATCATCATTCTATGGCAATTTGGCCAGATATAACAATATCAAAGAAAACAGCGTGGGGGTCTTGGATTAGCGCATCATCACCATATATAAATTCACCTTTTGAGGCTATTTTATTTTTATATAAAAATCAATGGAAAAAGAAAAACAAAGGTGAATCAACAATAGATAAATTAAATTTTATTAGATTAACTCGTGGAAGATGGGAGATGAAAACAGAAAGAAAACAACTAACAAAATCTAATTTCCCTGTTGAGTTACCATTAAATTGTATAAATCTTCTATCATATGTTGGCGATTTAGTTTACGATCCATTCATGGGAGCTGGCACAACAGCTCTCGCTTGTGTTATGTCAAATCGAAACTACATTGGTAGTGAAATAAGTGAAGAATATTGTAAAATAGCCAATAACAGAATAAACGACTTTCTGTTATAATTTTTATATTCATAATTTTTTATTTATATTTGTAGATTACAATTTTTTAATTTTCATAATTAATATATAAGGAAAATTAAAATACTATAATGACTAAGAAATTTGAAGATTTTCTATTTGATGAAAGCAAGCCTGTGAGGGTTCTTAAGTTTTCTGAATATAGAAGAGGATCAAATGAATATGGTGGATTGTTTCAAGATCTAATGATGTTATTGAGACTGAAAAGAAAAGAAAATGAGACAGAAATAATATTAACTAAAAAGGATCTTAAAAACATAGATTGGGATAAATTAGTAAAATTATCTAAAGATAAGAAAAAAATGAGGAACCTCGGTATGAGTTTTGATATCGAGATTCTAGATAATGGGGTTAGATTTTATAATCTAGAAAATGTAAATAAAGAATCTAGACCTTGGGAAAATATTGATATAGAGTGAAAAAGGATATAGATTTACTTAAAAAAATAGTATCTGACACAATCGATAAAAAAATAGATTGGGTAAGAACTGATTTTGTCAGGAATAGATCTGTAGCTTCATCAGAATATTGGAAGGGGGAAAAACCACTAACAGATAACAAAAAAATAGTTGTTGTGTTTAGATTTGGAAAATACGATTATTCTTGGTGTGAATTAAGAGTCTATTTTGTGAATATGAAATATAACACAAAGGATTTAATATGGTATGTAGAGCCTGGTGTGTTTTCATTTAGAACTTTGAATAACATTAAAAAATTAATAAAATCTATTAAGAAATATGAACTTGAAAAAAAATCCAGTCTAATCGGTCCTATGGATGTTGATTTAGAAGAAGAGATATTTAATGATATTTTAAATGAAAATAGACTTGATGATATTCTTGGTAAAAATGGAAAAAAATGACCTTTTTTATCTAATATATAACTAACACTAAAAAACTTTCAAAAATTTTTTCAAAAAATTTTTTTATTTCAAACAAACACCGTATCTTTGTATACAATTTTGAAAACAAGAAAAACGTTCTTTGAATTTTTGATAAAAAAATTAACTTTGTTTGGGAAGTTTTCTACTCCTACGGGAGTAGATAAAGGATAATACATCGCAAGATGTAAAAGAGGGGGCAACTGTTCACAACCCCCTGCTATCCCCCAGGGTAGTCCGTCTAAACAAGCTTCATCCTAACGCATCCCGGTGGCGGGTTTCACTTCGGTGGAACTAAGATGGAAGTTCGGTTATGGTTCTTTGGGAAGAATACGAAAGGTAAACCCCCTATCACGATAGGGTAAGGAGCCTTTCAAATAACGGGGTGACACCCGGCGCCATTCGTCAACCGAACGATACATCTGATTGGATAAGGAGTGATTAGATTGTCAAAGCGCACCAAAGCGATGGCTTTCTAATAGTTCCAAAGGTGAATGGACGCCGCGTAACATCGGCGACCAGGAATCTCGAAGAACCGCACAGTAGGGTTGATAGCCCGAAACGTATGAGAAGTGTCGTATTTTGTGCCTCAAAAGGGTATGGAGCGATGAGTGGGCACTTCTTGGTGAGCTAATAAAATTTGACTAGCGGATAGTCATTTGTCTATTAAACAAACTGGGTAGGTTCAACTCCTACATTTTATTATAAACGGAAAGTCCCACTCAATATCGATCTGAAAGTCGCTTAATTCTTGGCATCATCGGATGAACCAAGAGCTCCGAAGCTCCCAAGGCAGAAGAGTTTGATTGAAAGATGCACCTAATGGCTAGCAACCATGCACTGCCCGCAAGGTAGAGGGTATTCCGATAGTTGAATACGATTGATGGTAAAAGTTGTGTCACCAACTATAAAATGGCAGCGTCTCTGATAGACATCCCTGGTGGATGTGGACAAGTTGAGAACCCTCTGGTGGGAATCAAAGGGATAATACAATCAAGGTATCAGTAAACATGGATGTAGTCTCAGTCCATTTTTTTTTATTGCTATAAAGTTAAAAATATAGAAGAATAATGGAAGATAATATTAAATGTTTATATGATTTAAATTCAGGAGAACCACTCAGTAAGATTCATCTTGGATCTAAAACGTATGAAATGGTAGATAAAAAAGGACGTAATTGGGGAGATTGGGATTTATGTGATGTGTGCGCTGAAGATCACGAGAAAAAAGGGTGGAAATGCACAAAAAAAGACAAATAAAATTTTTTTAATTCAAAATAAAGAAGTATTTTTGTATTAGAATAAAATATAATAAGTGAAAATTAATAGGAATTTATCTACAAATCATAATTGTTATTTCGTTGTTAATTATGTTGGGAATTAGTGTTAAAAACATTATTAAATCGAAAGCATATAAAAATGGAAAAAATTGACTTTTTTTTGTAAATATATAAAACAAATAGAAAAAAACAGAGTATATAACTGATTAAAAAAATATTAAAAATGTTACAAATCAGCAAACATAGTAAATTTTCCTTTAGCTCAAAGTGGTCACACACTATCGGGGTTAAGATGGTATTGCTATGTCTATGATGAAATAGCAGGCCCGACAAACCCCCGATAATGAAAATTATTGGGGTTTTTTGTTTTAATAATGTTCTTAAAAATACGGCAGTAGGCATTGGCAAGCCAAACAGTCTCCAAAACTGCAACCCGAAGGGGTCCTAAGCGTTCGATTCGTTTCTGCCGTGCAAAAATGTGTATCAAAATCTTAAAATTTAACAATTACAATGTTGATAAAATAGTATAGTTCATTGACATCTTGAAATACCATTAAAAAAATTAACGGGAAAGCATACCTCTAACTTAGGTAAAGAGGTTATAATCTGAAATAGCTTATATTCAGCAAACAAACCAATTTGGTTCGAATCCAATCTTTCCCACAATTGGGGATGTAGCTCAGTTGGTAGAGCGACGTAAACATGTAATTTGGCAAAATTATTAACAGCAACCTAAACGGCTCTTAACCCGTAGGTCGCTGGTTCGAATCCAGCCATCCCCTCGGTGATCGTAGCTTAATTGGAAGAAAGCGCAGCGTTGTGACCGCAATTGTGACGACCCATTTGAAAGTAATTACTTCCGCTATTTTATATTGAATTTTGAAAGGATAGGACTGAAACAGCTTATCACAACAAGTTACAAACCTTCTCCAGTTGCTGTCTATGAGGATTCGAGTTCCTCCGATCACACAACATGGAGTTTATGGTGTAGTGGTAACACGAAAGTTTGTGGCACTTTTATCTCGGGTTCGAACCCCGATAAACTCCCAAAATAAAATAGATTTTTATGAGTTCTGATATATTATATAATATTTAAAGGAAAATTTTGAAAAAATTGTTAAAGAATCAAAAACAAAAAGAGATCTTTGTATAAGATTAGGATTGAATAAAACTGGTGGTGGGATTAAAACAGTTCAGAAAATCAAGCGCTTCTTTATGATTTAACAGAACAAATATTTAAAAATTTACAACTTGGATATATCTCATTTTGTTTATGAAAAACGTAATCAGTTTATCAAAAGAGAAATCAAAGAGTTGTTAGTAGAAAATTCAGATTATACTTCAACTAATCATTTGAAAGAAAGATTATATGATGAAGGGTTGAAGGAAAGAAAATGTGAACTATGTGATCAGGGAGAAGGATGGAATGGTAAACACATGAGTTTGATACTTGATCATATAAATGGAATAAATAATGATAATAGAGAAGAGAATTTAAGAATAGTTTGTCCTAATTGTAACGCTACCTTAGAAACACACTGTAAAGGAAACAATTCAAATAAAAAGATTAAAAAAATAGAATCTAAAAGATGTTTAGAATGTAATAAAGAAATAAGTAAAAATAAAACAGGTTTGTGTAAAGATTGTTATGATTTTAAACAAAGAAAAGTAAATAGACCAGATATTAAAAAGTTACTAGAAGATGTTAGGGAATACGGGTATGAGAAAACTGGAAGAAAATATGGAGTAAGTGGAAATAATATTAAAAAATGGATTAAAAAATATGGATATGATCCGATAAAATTTAGAAATGGGACTGTCGTATAGGTGGTTATGATAAAAATACCTTATGGTACATCGGTCTGAAAAACCGAAGGCGACGGTCCCACAATGGCGTGGTAGCGCAGTTGGTCAGTTCGCAACGGACTGAAAATCCGTAGATGTTGGTTCGATTCCGACCCACGCCACTAAGGCTTTCGATCTATCCGAGACGCCAGTTATGTCGATGAGTAAATGTGTCACCTGCCAGTGACTTAACATAGAAAGTTGATACCCTGGAAGCAGGTCGCACTTCTGGCGGGGAGTGAAGTCGCCGATTTGGTGGTTACAGGGAGACTAACAAATACTAAAACCATCACCAATGACTTCGTAGCTCAAATAGGTAGAGCAACTGGCTTTTAACCAGTGGGTCGGGAGTTCGATCCTCCCCGGGGTCACAGCATATTCCTCTGTAGCTGAGTGGTTTAGCTCCGCCCTTTTAAGGCGGAGAGGTTGGTTCGATTCCAACCAGGGGAACTCAGGGGGTGTCAGGTGGTGGAGCCTAGGAAGCTATGAAATCACTACGGAAGCTTAAAAAGAACACTCCTTCAATGGAGATACCTATGTGGTGTAGTTAGCTACCTCGAAAATAGTGAAGTCGGAAACGGTGTGAAAGTTCAACTCTTTCTATCTCCGCAAAATGAGGAACAGTGGTGAAAACCCACATTGTTGTTTCCAAATCAACAATCACGGCGGTTAGATATTCCGCAAGCCCTCGCCAATGGACAGGTTCGCCGGCACCGCCTGGAAAGCGAGTGGCTCTGGGTAACTGGGGTAAGTTTCGAATACTTTGTTCTCCGCGCGCATGAAAACAATTTATATACTTTCAATAAATAATGGAGGATCCTATGTGGCGCAGTTAGCTGTCTTGAAAACAGTGAAGTCGGTGAGATTCCGGCGTGAGAGTTCAACTCTCTCATCCTCCGCAGAAATGGAAGTTTGACCGAGAGGTAAGGTACCAGTTTGCTAAACTGAGGTTGGCTTAACGGCCAGGCAGGATCGTTACCTGCAACTTCCGCCAAGGGGCTCATAGGTTCAATCGAGCAGACTACTTGACTTTTAATCAAGGGGTCCGGGTTCGAATCCCGGTGAGCCCACAAACATACGTCTCAAATACATCCAAAACATTTAGTCCGGGTTCGAATCCTGGTAGGCATGCAAAGATGACATTTAAAAAATAAAGAAAGGAGGCCTATTATGGCAAAAGAAAAATTTGAAAGAACAAAACAACATGTTAGTGTTGGAACTATTGGTCATATTGATCATGGTAAAACTACATTAACTTCCGCAATTACAACAGTATTAGCAGATAAAGGGCTTGCGAAAGTTAGAACATTCGATTCAATTGACAGCACTGAAGAAGAAAAAATAAGAGGTATTACTATTAATACTGCTCATATTGAATATGAAACAGCTAATAGACACTATGCACATGTTGATTGTCCAGGGCACGCCGACTATATTAAAAATATGGTAACAGGTGCCGCTCAAATGGATGGAGCTATTTTAGTTGTAGCTGCAACTGATGGACCAATGCCACAGACAAACGAACATATTTTGCTCGCCCGTCAAGTAGGTGTGCCAAAGATGGTCGTGTTTATGAATAAATGTGATAGTGTAGATGATCCAGAGTTACTTGATCTTGTTGAAATAGAAATCAGAGATCGTTTGACATTTTATGGATTTGACGGTGATAACACTCCAATTATTCGTGGTTCTGCACTCGGTGGACTTAATAAAGAACCAATTTGGGTAGAGAAAATCATTGAATTAATGGACGCTGTTGATACATATATTCCAACCCCTGAACGTGAAATTGATAAACCATTTTTAATGTCTGTTGAAGGATCTGTTTCAATCACTGGTCGTGGAACAGTTGCAACTGGTAAGATTGAAACAGGGGTTATTAAAATTGGAGATCCTGTGGATATTATTGGAATGGGGGCAGATAAATTAAAATCTGTTGTTACCGGAGTAGAAACTTTTAATAAAGTACCAGATCAAGGTGAAGCTGGTGATAGCATAGGAATGTTACTTCGTGGTATTGGTAAAGATGAGATACGTAGAGGAATGGTTATAGCCAAACCAGGAACAATTACACCACATAAACATTTTAAAGCTGAAGTGTATATACTTAAAAAAGAAGAAGGTGGAAGGCATACTCCATTTCATAATAAATACAGACCGCAGTTCTTTTTTAGAACTACGGATGTTACTGGTAAAATATCCCTTCCAGAAGGAGTAGAAATGGTTATGCCAGGAGATAATCTAACTATTGAAGTAAAATTGTTATCTGAAATCGCAATGAATAAAGGTCTTCATTTTGCTATACGTGAAGGCGGGAGAACTGTCGGAGCAGGACAGATAACTGAAATAATTGAATAAAAAAGAAATTAAGTGGCGAAATTGGTAAACGCTTGAGGATGATGTCTCTATAATAAACCCTTACAGGGTTGGAAATCTAAGAATTCTGGTGATTCCCTACAGGTTCGAGTCATGTCTTAATTTCTAATTTGGGTTTGTATCATAATTGGTATTGAAATTGATTCTTAATCAATGCTGTGTGGGTTCGAGTCCCACCAAACCCACATACGGAGGAAAATAAAATGGAACTTAATATAGATAACATGTGCAGAGGCACAAGAATAATAATAGATGAAAATAAAGAAAGAAGAAATATTTTAAATAAACTAATAGATATAGCTGAAGAATATGAATTTAAAGAAATCATATTACCTAGTATAGAGCCATCACAAGTTTATATTGATAAAGCTGGTGAAGAAAAACTAGGTCAGATGTACATATTTAAAGATAAGAGAGATAGAGATATTTGTCTTAGGTCTGAAGGAACAGCAACAGTTCAACTTTTAGCTAATAAATATTGGAAACAACAAAAAAATGTAAAACTGTGGTATTTTGAGAAATGTTGGAGATATGACCGACCACAAGCTGGTAGATATAGAGAATTCTATCAGTTTGGTGTGGAATAGATAAATCCTAGAAATGACATTCAACCTATTTTAATAGAGATGGCTAAAAAAATGATAGAAACAAAGACAACAGAATATATACTGTCTGAATCAGTAAAAAGAGGGTTAACCAACAGCTAACAAAATTTTGAACAATCTTATACAAAGTTACCAAATCTTACCAGTGAAAAATATTTTTGGAAAAAAGTGACTTTTACGATTTAATATATATTTATAGTTAAGGGTGGATAATCACCCAAGACTATTCAAATATATGTTAAAGGCAGTTAAAATAAGGTTATATCCGAACAAAACTCAACAGAGTTATATTAGTCAATTACTTGGTTGTTATAGACTTGTATACAACAAATGCCTGGATAAAAAGAAAACTGCGTATATGACCGATAAAATAAATTTGGATTTGAAAGCGATGGGTAACTATTTTCATCAAGATTTAACCAAAGACACAAACTATTCATTTTTAACAGAACACAACACAAAGGTATTAAAACAATCCATAATGACACTTATGGAATCGTATAAACGATTTTTTGTGAATGGCAATGGTTTTCCTAAATTCAAATCGAAACACGACAGTAAACAATCTTGTCGTTTTCCAGAAGAAGCCATATCTGGATTAAATGATTATGATTCAGGTAAATTAATGTTAACCAAACAACTAAAAGATTTACATTTTCGTTGTTCAGATAAATATAAATCATACTTGAATAAACATAAAACTGGTATCAGGTCGGCAACTCTAACCAGAACAAAATCAGGTAATTATTTCTTATCTATTTTGGTTGATGGTAGTTTGGACAAACAAGTTCAATCACCCGTAAATGATATAGTGGGAATTGATTTGGGTATCAAAGATTTCATTGTTACATCCAATGGAGAAAGATTTAAAAACATTAAAATCGAAAGAAATAATGAAAAGATGTTGATGAAACTCCAACGACAATTATCAAAGAAAACCAACGGAAGTAACAATAAAAATAAAGCAAGGATAAGACTTGCAAAGTATCAAGAACACTTAAATAACATCAAAGAAAATTATTTACATCAGGTAACGAATCAGTTGATTAACGAAAACCAAGTTATATCAATGGAATCGTTGGATGTGAAGAATATGATGTCAAACCATAAATTGGCAAGGTCGATACAAGAATTGTCATTAAGTCATTTCAAATCAATGTTGATTTACAAGGCTGATTGGTATGGTAGGTATGTTGTTGAAATAGATAAATGGTTTCCTTCGTCAAAATTATGTTCTGGGTGTGGATATAAGAAATCTGATTTAACACTATCAGACCGTCAGTGGACTTGTCCTGAATGTGGTACACACCACGATAGGGATTTCAACGCGGCCAAGAACATAAAGAAAGAAGGACAAAAAATATTGATAGGGAGCCGTTCTCCCGAATTTACGCTTGTGGACAATCATAATTTCGATTGGATGAAACAAGAAGAAAAACTTTTACAAACTGATAAGATTGTATAAGATTTTTTCAACGGTTTGCGTATTATATTGATGGCGTTGGTTTTGAAATTGATGTGGAAAAGCTGGGTGCTCAAAAACAAGTTTGTGGAGGTGGATCATATAAAGAAGGTATAGGATTTGCTATTGGCTTTGATAGATTAATGTTATGTTAATTCTATCCCATTGATCTATATTCATTAGATTCTTTTTTTACCCAATCTTGAAAAGCTGAACAGTGATAATCAAAAAGATTTTTATTACACCAACTCAAATTTTTAATTAAATATTTGCTTATTAAAATATCTAACTCACTCATATAAAAATCATCTTCTGGTAATTCAAAAACTTCACAAATATCTTTACCTATTTTTGAAATTAATTCAAATTCTATATCTCCATTACTAAGTCTAGTATACGCTCCTCTAGTAGTTTCACCATATTCAACATCGTTTTCGTCCATATAATCATATACTCTTTCCTCAAAATAATCGTTCATTCTATCTTTAGTCCATTTTTCTTCCAAATACTCGATGATAAAATCTTCATATTCTTCAAATTCTTCTTCTTTATTTTCTTTTATAAAGGAATTATATCTTCTTAGCATTTTGATAATAATAATTTTACTTCATTATATATTAAAATATTTTTTTCAAATATAATAAAACTCTTTTTCTTTTATTTAATATATTTATTAAAAATAAATTTAAATTCGACTTCGTTATTTAAATATAATCAAAATTAATGAACATAAGAGAAGCTAGTCAAGCATCTAACAAGATAGCCACAGATAAGGGATTTTGGGAGGATTATGATAATATTTTAAGAAAAATGGAATCAGCTACAGACATCTTTGATAAAACGGATGTTGAAAGAGTCAAAATAGCGTTTCGTAGTGAAAAAATAGCTATTATATCTTCTGAACTTGGCGAAGCTATAGAATCCATGAGAACAGATAAATATTACGCTGGTGGTCACGATGGTATAGAAGTGTTAAATAGCCTCATAGGGAATTCATTTAGATTTCAATCAGCATACGGCACGCATGTAAAAGACACATTTGAAGACGAGTTGGCTGATTCTATTATTAGATTATTAGATTTGTGTTACAAAATGAACATAAACATAGACGAGTTCATAAAATTAAAAATGGAATTTAATAAAAATAGATACGATAGACACGGTAAAAAATTTTAATTAGATTAATTTTTTTATTATATTAAAAATGACTACATTTGTGTAATATAAATAATAGGGCTCGATTATGGAAATTTATAATGAATTAAAAGATTGGATAAAAAATATAGCGACGACAATTGAAAAAAATAAGGTTGTTGTATTACTTAATGGATATACTGATGGATATGTTTCATCTGCTATGTCCATTGATATTTTTGAGAAAGACAACGTTTTTAATGTTGGTATTCCATGTTATTCTTCTCCAGAATATATGTTAGAAACAGTATCTTTTTCAAAAGAGTATAAAATTAAACATAAGATTATAGGGATTAAACATGTTTATGATTCTATATTGGATTTAGATAATGATTCAGATTCAGTTAATGATAAAATCATAAATCATTTAAGAGGAAGCATTATTGATGCTGTCGCTTTTGATACAGACTCTATGATTTTAGGATTCTTTGGTGATCATGATAAAAAATTTAGGATTAGATACCTAGATGACGAAGACATGTTCAAATATTATATGGTAGATTTTGAAAAAGAATTCTCTCACGATTTACTATTGGAATTAGCTAGTTTTCTAGAAATAGATGAGAAATATTTGTCATGATTTACAAAATAACTAATCCAGATATTTTGATAAATGATCTTATAAGAGATACTATGATTGACAAGATTATCTGGATAAAAATGGGTTTAGGGATATCAGAAAAATATTGTGTATTAATAGATATTCATGGAACAACAAAATATTTAAAAATTGATGTTAATTACGAATACATCAAAATAGAGTTTTTTGTGAAAGGGCAGAAAACTTCATTTGAATTAATAGATGGTTACAAGAAACAAAGAGAAGAATTAATCCATGTAATAAAAAAACAAGTTGGATAAATGAATAAGAATTGGATGAATAAGAATTGGAAAATTTTAAGAATAATATCTATCATTATATTTATATTTTTTATATTATTATGGGTTACAGGAATCATAATAACAACGTGTAACGGTGAATATTATGGAACAAACTCAAACTGATGGATTTATATAATTAATAAAATTAATAAAATTAATCATGATCTTGCATGATTTTACATGAATATGAAAAAGAATAAATTAAATATAAGGAATAAAAAAGCCTTTTTCAATTACGAAATAATTGAAAAAGAAGTAACTGGATTGGTTTTAATTGGTAGTGAAGTTAAGTCGATAATGGACAATAAGATTAGTTTTACAGATTCTTATTGTGATTTTATTGAAGGTGAATTATGGCTTAAAAATTTTCATATATCAGAATATGAAAACGCATCTTTTGAAGATAAAGATATGGATCCAAAAAGAAATAGAAAATTGTTGTTAACTAAGCAACAATTGAAAAAATTCAGTAAAAAATATAGTGAAAAAGGATTGACCATAGTTCCTTTAACTATTTTTACTAATGATAGAGGAATAGTAAAAATGGAAATAGGATTAGCTAGATGGAAAAAACAATATGATAAAAAGAACACCATTATTGAAAAAGAGCAAAAAATTAAAATAAAAAGAAATTTTAATATTAATATATGAGATAAAAAACTTTATGTATTATGATAAATTTAGAAACAGATAGAAACAAATTTTTTAAGAGTTATTTAACAAAAAATTATTCAATTAAAAGTAAAAATGAAATTATTAATGATTTGGGATTGCTCAACTATACGCATAACTGGATATAAGAAATTAGAGGGGATAAAAAATAAAGCATTGAAATTGAATCTTCCGATTATGAACAGAAAATGGGATAGAATTGTAGATAATAGGATTTTAAAATCTGATAAATATTCAATAGTTGAAAAATTATTAAAATTAAATATGAGCGTGGATGAAATTATCAATGAAACTAAATTTAGCAATTCTTTGATATATAAAGTTAAAAAAAATATGGTATAATATGACAGAAAAAAATAAAAATATACTAGTAGATGCTGTTGATATAGCTAGATCTTATGGATTTAATATAACAGTAGATGATGTTATCGATCGATGGAGCGAACCTCACAGACACTGGCACGTATTAGATCATCTATTTGATATGTTGAATGATATAAAGGAATTATATTCTGATAAAAAAATAAATGATAGAGAATATAATATAATGGTTGTAGCTGCCATATTTCACGATATAGTATATAATCCAAAAAGAACTGATAATAAAGAGAAGAGTATTCAATACATGAATAGTCAACTAACAAGCAAAGATTTATTTGATAAATCAAAATTGTCAAATTGGAGAAGAACAGAAGATACTATAAGAATTAATGAAATTATTTTAGGTACAAAAATCCATGATTCTAAAGATAGTTTATGTAAAAAATTTAATAAACTTGACACTAAAATTTTAGATGCTCAATTTATAGAGATGTTAGATTGGGAAAATAAAATTTATAAAGAATATGAATGGGCTGGATGGAAAAGATATAAAAAGAACAGAATAAAATTTTTGTTAAGTTATATAAAAGATCATACTCATAACGCAATAAATATCAAGAATTTAATAGACTATATTAAAAACAAAAAATTGAAAATTGGTGTTTATTATTGTGAAATAGACAAATTACAAGATGAAAAAGATTATATTGATAATATAAATAAAATTGGTGATCTGTTCGATAGAGTTATAATTGTGGTAATTTATAATGAAAGTAATTATTCCAGAGATAAAATAGGATTATATAATAAAATTAAACCGATTGGAGAATTTAAAGCTTTCAATCATAATAGTTTCAAAAATTATTTTGATCATCAAAAGGACGATTTCATTCTAATAAAGGATATAGAACTTATAAATGATTACGATAAAGACATAACAAAATATATAAATAGTCATTTCGACATTTTCAAAACAATTTATTATATATAAATTTTTGTTTTAATAAATTTTTATTATCTTTGCTATATGATGATCCTAAAAGATTTAAAAGATAGGTTAGATTTAATTGTCTTAAAAGCTAAGATAAAAGAGAGTTACGTAAATTTACGTACAGACAAAAAATATCTAAACTATGAACCTGTTGGTCAAAAATTAGATATAATAAGTGATCCATATGGTGAAGAAAACTGGAATGAGTGATTTTATTATCAAAGCTAAGATAAATAAGGAGAATATTTATGATCTTAACCTACATGTTTATTACAGTGAAAAAAGATTAGAGGATGATCTCAGAGATATTCTAGAAAGAGAGATGAAGAGGTAAGAACAAGTAAATGACAATTGGTTTTATTTTTTTGATTCATGATTTTAGAGAAGATTTCGACATTGAAGGTATGGAAAAAATTATTATGGTGGTGGTTATGATTTTTTTTTGTACCAACACCAATTATGAATCTACTGACTATTTTTTTCATGGCAAGAGATAATAAAGACAATAATTTTTTCGCTGGATTGGATCCAATACGTGAAAGAAAAATTAAAAGAGAAAAAAGAAAATTATCTGAGAAAATGAGATTTATTGATCCTTATGGTGAGGAGGATTGGGGAGAATGGTAATTCTATGGAATTTTTTATATAGTTAAATAACTAAAATTAAAATAATATGGTAACTTTATTTATTGGATACGACACAGTATTAAAAGAGTACGAAAAGGAATCTCAATATCTAATTGACATTTTGAGAAATAGTAATAGTAAATATAAAGATACGAAAGTAGAAAAAATGAAATGGTTCTATGATTTATCATACTTTAAAAGAAAAGGTAATTTCACTGAGGAATATTATGAAAATCTCTTCAACATGAAATTTGAAGATAGGTTGAATGAAGAACTCAAAAAAATTAGAGTTAGTCTTTCAATGAGCGCTGGTAAATTTTCTATAATGGATAGAGTTGAAGGATTATCTAATACTGTTAAAGAAGCTGTTAAAATAGTCACTATTCAAAAAATGATTAACGAACAATCTAAAATTGGAAACCATGAAGTGATTGACTCTATTCCAATCCCAAGAGAGGAGCAAGTTCCTATGTCGTTAGAAGATCAATTAAAAAGAGCCATTGAAGTAGAGGACTATGAAGATGCAGTTAGAATTAGAGACGAAATGAAGACGCATGAAGATGAAATCTAATGAGTTAGATTAATTCGAGTTGAAAAAAGATGATTATTTAGATCATCTTTTTTCATTTTATAAAAATAATATATAAATAAAATTATTAAAAATTATGATAACTGAATTCGCTGATTTTAAAGAGAAAAGTAGAGTTAGTAAAATATATAAAGTTATAGATAATTTTTTCTTGTGAAAGTAAATTCGAGTTAGATAGATATATGAGAGAATTGTTTAATGGATGTGAAATAGAAATAAAAAACCGTTTTAATAAAGGAAGTAACAAAATTAAAGTATTAGAATTTAAAGTTGTGAGTGATGCTCTTATAAAGTTTAGAAAACTTAAAAATGCGGCTCTCGGTGAAGGTGAAAAAAATTTGGATTTTGCTATAGGTGTGTTTAAAGGGACTGGTGGTGATATTCACGTCTTACTTTCATCTGAAAATATAAAAATTTTATCTGAACCAAAACAAGTTTTTATAAAAGAAGATCCGTATGGTGAGGATTGGAATTAAAAAATAAATCATATAGTGAAACACGTTAAACCTCTCAAAATAAATGAAGATGTATTTAATATAAGAGATTTAGATTATATAGATGCTTTTGCTGATATTTTTCAAGTTTTTTCTCATCTAAGATTAAAAAAATACATTGATAGAGATAGTAAATTAGTTAGATCTATTGATGATATAAATCAAGAATTGGATTATTCAATGGGGTTCGATGAATGGTTTGAAGATGATGAAAATTATAAATATGAGTCAAGATTAGTATCTGATATATTAAAAAATTATAGAAAAAAATTATGAATAACGTAAATAATTTTAATGATTTCATAAATGAGGAATTGACAAATAAAGAGCTGATTGATGAACTAAATGGAGCTATACACATAGAGGTATCTCCAAATCCAGATGGTGGATGGGGAGTTTTATATTATAAAAATGGAAAAAAGCAAATTGACGGTCAGTTTAATACAAACGGTGAAGTACATGAATTTCTAATAGATAATGACATTGAATATGGGGGCAGAGGAGGATATGAATATATGAAAAGAATAAGAAAAAAATTAAACCAAAATATACCTTATAGTGGGTATCAAGACGAATTAATAACAAGAGGTATAGACAAAGATCTACTATAAAAAAACTTTTTAAAATGTCAGAACTCGGAGAGAGAGTGGATAATCTAATAATAATGATGAAAAGTAGTATAAATATAATGAAAATGTCTGAGAATGACTATCATTTAAAAAACGCTATTAGACTCCTAGACATGACCATAAATGAGCTATTGATGTATAAGAATAGAAAAAATAAGAAAAAAGAAGAAGATTAATTTTTTTACCTTATTAAACTTGTATATATTTGTATTATGAAAAAATGAAAAAGATAAATAAAAATGGATTTAAGAAAAGCTCCTGATTATGTTATTTGTAAAAGTGAATGGGAGATTCAGAAAAATGTGATAAAAATCAAGAATAAATATGGAAATTATTAGTATTATTTTAATTGGAACCGCTATAAACAAAAGATCGAAATTATTGTAGATGATGATGATTACGTGGATAAAGAAATAGACTCTAAAAATTCGCAGAAATGAAAAAATTATTACTGTTAACATTGATGATCATTGCTTTTGTTGTGAACGTTTTCTCTCAAAAAAATATGGTCACAAAAACCAACGATCAGGTAAAAAGTTATGTATCAGAAACATATGGTGATCTGGATTTAATTACCCAAAATTATAGTGATCAATATGCATATGTCTATATAACGAAAGATGCTTGTAAATTAACCTTCTATTTCTCTAAAAATAGATGTCATTATCAAAGAATAGATTATCCTGCTTCTTCTTATGGTGAAGATATGATATCTAAGCTGGATAGTTTATTTGAAAGAAAATCCACTGACTTAAATAAAAAATATTACGTCTGGATTGAAAGAGTTGGGGATATCTCTTATGAATGGGATTTGTCCATAAAAAACAATTATGCATCCCTAGTAATAAAAAAGAGTGATTAACCTTTAAATTATTTTTAATGGATTTTATATTTGATTTTTTAACAAAATACGGATTAAATGATACGTCGTTGTGGAACAACATAGGAAATTCAATCAAATATATTTGATCATATTTTGTCTATCATTGGTTATTTTGATTTGAAACCTTTTCAATACTCAACTGGATTATACAATTAAATGAAAATTATATGAATATACTATTTTTCTCGATGTATTTTAAACATCTTTTAGAAAACAATCAACTAGGAAACGGTGATTGGACACTTTTAATAATTTTAATAATATTTGTTATTATTTTTACTTTATATTATAATAGAAAAAGATTAAAATAATTATCATATAATTTTTTTATTATTTACAATATATTTATATTTGCAAAAAAGATCAGGTTGAATTTTCATATAAAGTGATAGGATATTCACTTATATTGATACTGATTATATTACTTTGTTTGTAGGAAATGGAAAAAACACACATTTTTTAAGAAATATATAAACAAAAGAAAATTTATAATATATAAATAAAATGAATAATACTCTACATATGATTTCACTGAACCTTTTAGACCTCTTGATGAATAATTGGATTGGGAGAATTATGTGTTAAGTGCCAGACAAAAAATCAATCATAATTGGGAACCCAATCCGTAAAAAGATTGGGTTTTTTGTTTGTTCTTAAAAATATTGAAATAAAGATTGCTCACAGCAAAAGAGTTCGACCGCCATTTGGTTGAGTAGTGTAACTGGTTAACACGCCCGAAAAGGAGAATGTTGGTTCGAGTCCAACTTTTAAAAAAGCAATCTGTTTTATGGATCGGTAGCCCAATAGGTAGAGGCAAACGGCTCAAACTCGTTTTAGTGTGGTTTCGAATACCACCCGATCTACAAGTTCTGGTAGCCCAAATGGCAGAGGCAGTACCTTGAGGGGGTATGTAGTGCGAGTTCGAATCTCACTCAGGACACAAAATGGTCGCGTAGCCCAACTGGTAGAGGCAACAATCTTAAAAGTTGTACAGGTATGAGTTCGAATCTCATGGCGACTACAAGGCCCCGTAGCCCAACTGGCAGAGGCAAACGCCTTAGGAGCGTTACAGGTGTGGTTTCGAATACCACCGGGGTCACTTTGAAATTAAAATACAAAATTTAATAAATTAAATAATTAATTATAAGACAAAGAAAAAGTGGCACGTATGATATTCAAATACAAAATAAAAAAGATGTAGAAAAATTATATCCAATACTGGGTGAGAAATATGAAAATAAAATATTCAATATTTTTTTTATTGATAAAAAATAGTTAATTTTGTTAAATAATGCCTGAGTGTTGTAATAGGTAGCCAAGATGGACTTAAAATCCATTGGGAGAGATCCCGTGCCGGTTCGAGTCCGGCCTCAGGTACAACGCGAAAATAAAAAAATGGAAGAAATTATTAAATATATTGAAATTTTAGAAAGAGAATCCTTTGAAGGTTGGTTACAGTATTTATTTTATATTGTGTCGCTATGTCATATAATATTTTTAATTCATTAAAATGATCAGTAAAGACATATTAATAACCGGTGTTTCTGTAAAAGATCAAAAAAGAATAGCTAAAAAAATATTAGAAAACATAATAAAGCATGAAAAAAAGAAATTCAAGGATCAAAACAATAAAAATAGGTAGAATTACTTATTATCTTCCTCAGGTTGAATTTAAAATTATTGGTTGGAGAACAATATCAGCAGATAAAATTATGGGGACAGCCGGAATGTGTTTAAACTTTTTTGGTAAACATGACTCTAAATACATTGCCTCAATTCATCATCATCAACAACAAACAAATTTTTGAAATAAAGAAAAAATATAATGATTTTATAAATTTTAAAAACAAATGTAACATTTAAAAACAATTAACTAATATGAAAACAAAAGTAAAACTGAGTAAAAAAGAAGCTAAGTTTATTCTTGAAACCCTCACATGGGACGGTAAAAAAGAAAAAAAAGCTGTCAAAAAAATTAAAAGTAAGATCGAAAAAGGATTAAAGAAGAAAAAGAAAAACACTGAAACTGAAGAAGTTATCATGGAAGAAAGTGGTTCTTTGGTTGAAAAGTGTATTGACACGGAAGTAAAAAGTGAAGAATCAAGTGATTCTGAGTAATTTTTTTAAACTTTTTTACATCTGTCTCATATAAGTTCAAAAATAATCATTAAAGATATGGTACTAACAGCTTATTGTTTAAAAACAAAACAAAAAGACGTTCCTTTTGAAGGCAGACCGACTATGACAAGGACCAAGACTGGTGGATATATGCTAAAAGGACAAGATGCGAATGGTAACAAAATGAGTGCATTCATTTCTAAAGAAAAAGCTGATGAAGCTTTAAATTTGGGGTTAGTAATAACCGGATAAATAAAAAAGAAAAAATTATCACAAATAATTTTTTATTTTAAAAACTTTTGGTATCTTTGTATTCTAAAAGTGGAAAAAATAGACATTTTTTATTAAATATATAAGGAAGTAAAGTTATGAAAAACATGGTTTATAATATTTGTAATTATATTGATGATCAACTAAAGTTGCTGATTGGATGAACTATGTTTACCCCTAAGGTCTAGACCCCAATCAGAAAAGATTGGGGTTTTTTGTTTTAGAGTTCTTTGAAATATTAAAAATTAAAATGATAAAAAATGGATATGCACATAATCACCGAACAAAATAGTTTAATGGAAGTTAAAAATTTAGTAGACAATGCGCCTTCAATGTTGAAGGAAAATGTAGCAAAAGATGAAGCGATGGATCTGGAAACATCTTTAAAAGAAATGGGAGCCGATGTTGAAGTTCTTTGATAAAATAATATTGACATTAGCGGGAGCGAGATTGGTGAAACCCTAAGTACACGGGCTGTAAACCTATGTCATATTATAATTTTGTGAGATAGTATAAAATCTGAGGTTAAACCGGAAGATGTTAGAAATTGATATAGACCACACCAAACTTATATTAAGCCTAATAGGAATAATGCAGCCCCGGAGGGTAGAATTCGGGTTCAAGTCCCGATCTCACAGCATATGAGTTTTCTGTTGGATATAATATCTCATTGCGCATAAATAAAAATTAATCCGACCTATACTGGATAGAACCAGTCGCGGAGGCTCAATTCCTAGGGATTGAGAAGTCAACCCATCTTGCGTTAAGGGATGGGAACATCGGATCGTAGACCCTCTGCCTGATAAGCAGTTGAAAGGTTAATTGGTTACATGGTGGTTCGATCCCACTCGATCCGACAAGATGTTCTTTGAAGTAATAGGTTGAAAGGTCAAAATGTGGAAATCCCACTTTTTTTGAAAAGTATAAAATGTGAATATATTTTTAATAATAAAAAAATAAGATGCGATTCAAAAATAGAATATAGTTGTTTGAATTATTTTGAAAAAAATTATGATGTTTTGGATATAGATAGATGTGATTTTTTGATAGATTTCGAATATGATGAAGTTAATAGAAAATATAATCCAGATTTTAAAATAATTACTACAAATGATGTATATATTGTTGAATGTAAAATCATATTATCAAATAAAGAATTAAGGAGAAAGTGGAACTATTATTATGAAACAATTAATTCTAAAAAGGAAATAATATTTCGAATTTAAAGATTTATTATAATTAAATGATATAAAATTATTTTCTATAGAGAATTGAAAATAAATTAAGGGAGTAGTGAGCGATTGGCGGCTCAGCGGTCTGTAAAATCTCGCCACTTCACTGAGTAGTCAAAAACAGGATCAGGACCTGTTGAAGCATTTCAAAAATATACGGTAGTGTGTCCGAGTGGCTTTAGGTATTTGTCTGCAAAACAAATTACGGGGGTTCAAATCCCTCCACTACCTCAAAAAATGGTCTCGGGGGCTGCTAGGTGTGGCCGCCAGTCTGTCACACTGGAACCGTAAGGATCAGGAGGGTTCGAATCCCTTCGGGACCGCAAGAAAATGTTCTTTGAAATTTTGTAAAAATACTAACTTTGTTTAGGAAGTTTCCATTCCCTTCGGGGAGTGGTAAAGAATAATGTGTCGTAAGGTACAAAAGAGAGGGATGGTCACATAACTCTACCACAATCTGTGGTTCATCTAAACAAGCATCGTCCAACCGTAGCCACCTACGGTCTTCGATCACCAGTCTGAGATAGGATGGAAAAGTGGAACTGGTCATTTGGAAAAGATAATTGAGGTAAGCCCCCGGTCGCAAGGTCGGGTAAGGAGCCTCATCAATTAGGGAGCGCCGCCAGTACGTCAACCATTTGATTGTCTAACAGGATAAGATGTAGTTGATTTGTTCGATCATACCAAAGCAAGAGCTAATCAGCAATTCAAAAGGTAAAGGGTTGAAATGAACCTGTAAAAGGGGGATCTACCCGGAGTCTTGAAGAATCACACAGTAGGGCTAGTGACCTGAAACGTATGTGTGTGTAGTGCATTTTGTGCCTCAAAAGGGTATAGACCACATGAGTGGGCACCACGCGGTGATACATAAATAAGCTTTATGGTGAAGCAATTCTCTTTTAAAGAATAGATAGTAGGTTCGACTCCTACATTTATAAACGGAAAGACCCACTCAACGATAAACGGAAAGTCGGCAGGGGGTAATCGGAAAGCCGAATAAGTTTATCGGTAAAAGTTGAGCCACCAACTTTAAAAGGGTAACGTCGTCGATAGACAGTCCTGGTGACTGTGGATAAGTTGGGAACCTCTTAACGGGAGTTTTGAGGATAATGCAACAAAGGTATCGATATCAAGGATGTAATCTCAGTCCTTTAATTATTAAGTTCATTGAAATAATGGCTCGTTAGCTCAGCTGGTAGAGCAGCAGACTGTAAAATAATTGCAGCTTATATGAGTGATCGTATTTGAAAAATCGGATGAACTCAGGGAAACCTTCATTTATTAAAGTAAATATGGCAATCCTGATCCAAGCTCAAAGAAGGTTATTTAAGTATTTGAGAAGGTGCAGAGACTAAAAGGTGAGGAAACCAACCAATAAACCTTTACAAGCGTCCGACATCTTATAAAGATGATGATATAGTCCACCCTATAATGAAAATTATAGATAATGTGTAATCTGTTGGTAGTAGGTTCGATCCCTACACGAGCCGCTGAAAAAAAGAAGTAGATAAATGTATTTTGGTGTGTGCTAACTGCCATATTGAAATACACGAAAATGAAAAATAAGATAAAGAATACTCACATCAATTTAAAAAGTCAACTGTCAATTGAACCGTAAAAAGATGTATTCTGTTCTTTAAAATATTAACATCGGAAGGTGTTATGCATTCTGAATAAAAAGTAATAAGTGCACATAAAAGCTTAATAAAACAGAATGAAGTGGTATAGCTCAGAGGTTAGAGCACCTGTCGGATCTACAGGCGACCATTGGTTCGAGTCCAATCATCACAACAAATGGGAGTTTATTCCGTAAGTAGGAGCGGGGAAGACTGTAAATCTTTTGTTTAAAGACTCGGGTGGTGCAACTCCATCAACTCCCACTCGTGGGTCATCAACGACAGCATCCGATGACATCTGGCCAGCCGTTCGTGGAGTCACCCCGGGCTGGAAACAACTAATGACCAATGCTGTCAATTTTAGTTCTTTGAAAATGGTGTCGTAGTTTAGTTGATTAGAATACCAGACTGTCGATCTGGGGGTCGCGGGTTTGAGTCCCGTCGGCACCGCAAATATTAAAAAAACAAGAAATTCGGTTTAGAGTATTGTGCATTTCGGAGGGATAACTAAACGCCTATACCTAAAAATAAAAATATAAAAAATGGAAAAAATTGTCTTAGAAATCAGAGCAGGTGAGGGCGGACAAAACTCCAAGTATTTAGTGGAAAATATGTTCAACATATATACCAGTGTCGCCAAAATGAACTCATTCATAATCAAAGATTACGAGTGAAGAGACGGGTTTGTATTCATTTGAATATCTGAAAAAAACGTTTTTAATTTCTCTTTTTGTGAAAATAGCAGTGTTGAAGATAATAGAACGATTAAAAATATTCAATTTTTTCTAGTATATATATAAAAAATGATTTTTTTATTTTAATATATAACAATAAATTAATTATAAACTAATATGAATAATTTGAAGAATTTTCATGATTTTCTAAATGAAGGTAAGCATGGTAGAATTGAAGTGTGGGTTAAGAAAAAAAATGGAGAAGAATTCATAGCTGGTTGAGCATTTACACCAGACGCCGCTAACGAAATTAAAGAAGAATTGGAAGATCTTTATGATGAAGTGTGGTGGATAGATACGTACTCTGGTATGAAAAATAAAATAGATACTAAACAAGCAACTATGTTTGGTTAAAATATAAAAAAAATAATTAATATATAAATCATGGCAAAATTAGAAAATTTATTAAGCTTCTCAGATTTTGAAAAAAACTGGAACGCTAAGCAGCAAAAATCAACAAAGAGAACAGATGTTGGGTTAGATATCTTAAATGAAAATCTTTATATGAAAGTAATGGATCAAGAAGCTGCTGGTTGGAAAACCAATCTTGATAAATTTATAGAACATATAAAAAAGTCAGAAAAGAATAATCAAGTAAAAGACATAAATTTAACTGACGATACAGTTAGCTTTACTATTCGTGGTCGTAAACACAAAATTAATAAAGAAGATGGTGTTATGACACTATTTAGAATTAAAGCTACGTCTTTCAGAAAAACTTACCTAGATGAAGCTGGAAGAAAAAAAGAAGAAAGAAAACGTCAAAAAACTCGCGAACAAATAGAAGTTCATATCCCTATTGATAAAAAAGACGCTAAAGAAATTTATTCTATCCTAAAAGATAGAAAAGAAGAAGCTGATAACGCTTGGTAAAAAAATCAAATTATTATGAAAAGCTTTGACGAAATTGTTGATATAAATGAGGGTTTATATCAAAAATGGGAAAGACAAGATGGTGAAGGAGTGACATTTAACATGTTATTAGATATCATGAAAAAACTCGATGATATAGAACTTAGATTAATGAACGGAAGACTGATTTCATAGATTGGTGTTTCATAACGGGGGGTGATTGCCAGCAGGGAGAGAAAATTGAGGGTCATCAGTCAACCCAATGTCAGGATATTAGGACTAATGCGTCCATATCTTTTTACCGAATCAGAAATATCTGGTTTGGTTTTTTTATCTTTAAACTTTTTACACTTTGTTAGATAAAAATAACATGAGTGAAATACATCCTAAAATAACATATTCTATTGATCAGATGATATCTGACGCCATGTTGAAAATGCAATATTATGGCGAATTTTGCCAATTTATAAATTTTAAACAATTGCACACTATTAAAACATGTGGTGTTAATATTAACATACATGGAATGCAATATCTTTATAATAAAGAATTTGTGGATGAATTAAAGCAAGAAGAATTGAATTTCATAATGATACATGAAATATTTCATTTACTTTGGGATCATCAAGCTAGAGAACGTAGAGGTGGATATGAGCACGAGTTAAGTAACGTTGTCCAAGATATGATAATAAATTATGTGATTAAAACAGATATCATTGATAAAATGATAAAAGAGAATGAAAGAGAAAATAGGAACTTATCTTTTGCTAAATTACCAAAAAGTAAAAAAGAGAATGAAACGTGGGTTCTTTTAATGCCAAAAGAATATAATGGTAAATTAGCTTACGAAGATTTATATGAGTGGATGTATGGTGAAAGAAAGAAATATAATGAATGGAAAGCTAAATGTAATTGTGATAAATCAAAAAAATGTAAATGTAATAGAATAGATGGCACTGAGAAATGTGATTGTGAGGATTGTCCTGTGAGTGATTATTTAAGGAGAATTTTTGATCAATTAGACATGGGAATACTAGATTTCCTAGATAGTCACCTTCCATCTGATATGCCTGAAGAATATAGAAAATCTATAATTGAAAACGTTAAAAATAATTTGAGAAGCAGAGGATTAGAAACTGCTGATATTTTAGCTACATTAAATAAAATAACTAAATCTAAGAAAGATTATATTAAAAACATTAAGATAGGTATAAATGAATTATTCGGTATTTACAAGCAAAAATCAATAACAAAAAGAAATAGAAGATCAATTCCTGGTATTAAGGGGAAAAGAAAAGAATCATGGGGATTGAATGTTATTCTTGATGTATCTGGTAGTATGGAAGGTTATTTTGAAAAAGCATTATCTTATATTTTTCAAAATGATATAAAGATAAACCTAGTGCAGTGTGACACGAAAGTAAAATCTCATACAGTGATTAAGAGTAAAAGAGAATTTAGAAAAATACAAATATCTGGTCTTGGTGGCACAGAAATACAACCGGGTGTAGATTATATATCAACAGATAGAAAATTGAATAAAATGAATACACTAATTTTAACTGATGGTTTGTGTGGAAAATTAGATGTTACAAAATTGAAAAGAATCATGATTATTAGTCATGTTAATAAGGTTAAGATAATAGGAGAAGCTAAACAAATAATAATTAAAGATTGAATATAAATTATTTTGACATACTTAGAGAATATCCATTCATAATAAGAGATAAAACTTTTGATATGTTTGATAACTATGTAAATTTACAAGATTATATTAATTTATTAGAATCTTATGAGACTGAGAAGAGACCAATTATGAAAATTGATGAGAATGAATTATCAAAATTAATTTTTGAACATAGAAATAACAAAAATGGAATTTTTAAAGATGACATAAACATAATTGTTAGCAATAAAATAATATACAGAATATTAACTATAAAACAAAACGCGGATTTTTATCATTATAATGATTTATACGAATTTAAAGCAAAATTCAATTTAATAAAATCTAAAAATGATGATTTTTATACTCCAGATAAAGAAGAAATTATAAATATTAGGAGAACTTTAATAATAGACAAATGTATAGAATAATTAATATAAGAGGCGACGAATTTTATTTTGAAGGAAGTCTATTACATAGAGTAGATGGGCCAGCTATTATATTTAAATCTGGAACTAATTGGTGGATACAAAATGGAGAATTACATAGAGAAAACGGTCCCGCTATAGTGAGTAAAAAATCTGTAGAATATTGGATAAACGGACATAAAGCCAATACTGAAGAGAAAAAAAATATTAAAAGAAATTATTGGATAGATAAAATTAAAAAATAAATAAAAATAAAACTAGATGAAAATAGATGAAAATAAATTAAAAAAACTATCAGAAAGAGAAAGACTTTATTTAGATATTATGATGAGTGGCAATTCATTATATTTAAGGGGGAAACCAGGCACAGCTAAATCCGCTATTGGATTATCTATAGCTAATAAAATAAATTTTAGATATGTGGACAGAAGACTTAGTCAGATAGACGAAACTGATATTGGATTATACCCAGTTTTAAATGATGCATATTCAAAGCTGGAAAGATTATCAAGACTATTAAAATTAAAATATATCACAGAGGAAGAGTTCTTATCTATGAAAGTTCCAATAATAGATAGCATAAAAAGTGGTCAAGTGGACATTTTACATTTTGCTGTTCCCGAGTGGGCTTTCAATGCTAATGTTGAGCCAACTATTATTCACCTTGAAGAGCTTAATAGAGCTAATGTTCACGTTAGGAACGCCGCCTTACAACTACTTAATGAAAGACAAATTGGTGATTTAAAATTAAATGAAAATGTTTTATTAATATCTAGCGGGAATCTTGGTGAAGCTGATGGAACTGAAGTAGATGAAATGGATTTAGCTCTTAGTAATCGTTTAGTAATTCTGGATCATGATCTTCCATACGAAGAGTGGATTGAAGAATATGCTAGGCATCATGTTTGGAATATTATAGTTGATTATGTCAGAGCAAATCCCGAGGAATATTATAAACTACCAAATGAGAAAGAGCTAAGATACGCTAGCCCAAGAAGTTGGACAAATTTATCTAAACTTATAATCTACAAATTAGGAGCTGATCCAAAAGTCGAATTAGCAACTCCAATATTATTAAACGTCGGTAAGGGATTTATAGGAAATAGTATAACTGGATTCATAAGATATTGTCAGGACATAACAAATATAAATATAAATGACATATTAATTAGGTGGGACGATATCAAAGAAGAAGTATCTAAATTTAATAGAGCTAGAATATCAGAACTTATAAGTAATTTAAAATATATGGATTTAACAATTTTATCTAAAGAGCAAATGGCTAATATGTTAAATTTTTTAAGTTCTTTAAGATCTAATAACGATGACGAGTTAACTAGTTATATAATACACGTATTAGATAAAACGAATGATAAAAATTATGAAGCTCACCAGAAAGTAATACAATATTTTAGTAAGAAAGTTAAAGATCTGAAAGAACACACTAGTAGGAATTTGAAGAGAAAAGAAGAAAAAGAAAAAGAAGAAAATAAATTTTGAAGATAACGCCCTTTATTTAGACATTAGGCAATTCAAGCATGTTTTGGGTGAAAACACAGGTAAAAGAATAAGACTATATTTAGGAGTATTTAGAGCCGATGAATTTGAAAGAACAGTACAATCAATTAAATTATTAACAGAGTCAGAACAAGAAAGAATTAGAAATATATTAGAAAATTATTTTAATATATAATTTCATGATAAAAAAATTTGAATCTTTTGTTGATGAGTTAGATCCATATGGTGAAGAAAATTGGGGAGAAGAAAAATTAGAGCCCATAAGAGATGAGCCAGGCATATGTCGTCATTGTGGTAGTGATAATATAATATATCATGAAGATGAGAATTATGGACACAGTATTGGATATAGATATGTGTGTCAAGAATGTCAAACACTAGGAAGAGAAATATATAATTTAGACTTCATAAGAAATGAAATAATACAACTGAACGTTTAAAAATAAATAGTATATTAAAAATTAAAGGAATAATAGACTTAAATTGTAAGAATTGTGGTGGAAAAAATTAATTATATTGAAATAATTTTTTTATTTCGAAAACTTTTCTTAATTTTGTATCTATAAAAACTGGCAGCCGACAATTTAGCAAATGCCTCAACAATCAATGATTATGACCAGTAATAATTCATTAAAATATTAACATCCTTTGGCTATGGTACTTCTTGATCTAATACAATGTATAAAAGAA
>Ga0172370_10002087_pt1 | contig 29296 bp, 19 predicted proteins | sample LakKiv5m_FD_114538 | JGI IMG/M metagenome (GOLD analysis project Ga0172370, IMG submission 114538) | Freshwater microbial communities from Kabuno Bay, South-Kivu, Congo - kab_022012_11.5m | ecosystem: Environmental > Aquatic > Freshwater > Lake | place: Democratic Republic of the Congo...
ACGTCATTGCTGCCCTTGGACGCCTGCCCGCCGGGCAGGTCGGTCGAGCTCGCGTAGCCCGCCCACGCGAAGCCAGGCCCCCCGGGGGCCGCGTCGCCGAGCGGGGCCAGGGCGGACGCCATATCGTCCTGCGACCCGCCGAACGTCCGGTTCCAGAGCAGGTTGCCCTGCGCGTCGGTTCGCACGAGCCAGAAGTCGTAGCTGCCCTTGGACGCCTGTCCGCCCGGCAGGTCGGTCGAATACGCGGAGCCCGCCATCGCGAAGCCAGCTCCCCCGGGGGCGGTGTCGCCGAGCGCTGTCATGGCGTACGCGACATCGTTCTGCGACCCGCCGAACGTCCGGTTCCAGAGCAGGTTGCCCTGCGCGTCGGTCCGCACGAGCCAGAAGTCATGGGCACCTTTGGACGCCTGCCCGCCCGGCAGGTCGGTCGAGTCCGCGTAGCCCGCCATCGCAAAGCCGGCGCCCCCGGGGGCAGTGTCGCCCAGCGCCGTCATGGCGAGAGCGGCATCGCTCTGCGACCCGCCGAACGTCCGGTTCCAGAGCAGGCTACCCTGCGCGTCGGTCCGCACGAGCCAGACGTCATTGCTGCCCTTGGACGCCTGCCCGCCGGGCAGGTCGGTCGAGCTCGCGTAGCCCGCCCACGCGAAGCCAGGCCCCCCGGGGGCCGCGTCGCCGAGCGCGGACAAGGCGTATGCGCGCTCGGTCCCGATCCCCCCATAGACCGCCCCGAAGAGCTTCGGGCCCGTCGCCACGCACTTGCCGGCCGCACACGCACCCGCGGCGGCGCAGGCGTCGGCCGGCACGCACGGCGCGCCGCCGGGGAGCGGCGCGTGCGTGCAGCCGGTCGCGGCGTCACAGAGGTCGGCGGTGCACGCGTCGCCGTCGTCGCATCCGACCGCCTTGGCGCCGCCGCACGCCCCCTTGCCGTCGCACGCCTCGCCCGCCGTACAGGCGTCGCCGTCGTCGCACGCGACGCCCTTCATGGCGGCCACGTCGTGCTTGCACCCGACGTCCGACCCCGCGCACGAGTCGCCGGTGCACGGGTTGCCGTCGTTGCAGTCCGTCAGATCCACGGCGACACACACGCCGTTCAGGCACACGTCGCCGACCGTACACAGGTTGCCGTCCTCGCACGCGTTCGCGTTCGGCTCGTGGACGCACCCTGCCTTCGGGTCGCAGGCGTCGTCCGTGCACGCGTTCGCGTCGCTGCAGTCGGCCTCGTCGCCGCCGCTGCACGTCCCGGCCACGCACTGGTCGTTCGCAGTGCACGCGTTGCCGTCGTCGCACGCGTGCACGATCGGCACATAGATGCAGCCCTTGAGCTTGTCGCACACGTCGTTCGTGCAGATCGTCCCGTCGTCCGGGCAGACCTTCTGCTTGCCCGTGCACGTCCCGTCCGGCTGGCACGCATCGCCCTCCGTGCACGCGTCGCCGTCGTCGCACGGCCCCGCTGATGCCTCGTTCGTGCAGCCCACGAGCGGATCGCACCCGTCGGTCGTGCACGCGTTGCCGTCGTCGCAGGACGTGACGGCCGCGCACAGGTCGGCGGGCGCGTCCGCGGCGCCGCCCTCCGGCACGTCGCCCTCCGGCACGTCGTCCTTCGGCACGTCCGCCTCGACATCGACCCCTGCATCCGCCTCGACATCGACCACCGCATCCGCCTCGACATCGACCACCGCATCCGCCTCGATATCGGCCTCCGCATCCGCCTCGACATCGACCCCTGCATCCGCCTCGACATCGAAAGCGATAACGACCACGTCGCCCGCGGCCTCGACGCCACCACCGGCGTCCTCCTGCTCCGTCCCGGCGGGGGACGCCCAGAGGCAGACCACCATGAAGGATGAACACCCTCGATGACTTCACGAGCAAGGACAAGGACGCCGCGGAAGCCGAGCTCGACACGGGCGGCCACATGGGGTTCCCGGACATCTGCTCCGTGCCGATCGCGCCACTCGCGCTCTCCGAGTTCTGCGGCGTCAAAGGCATGCTCGTCCCCACCAAGGCATTCCCGGGCTCGAAATCGCTCTTGACGCAAGCCTGGCTGAAAGGCCCCTACCCCTGGTGGTCGTTCGATTCGGTGGGATTGTAGCTCGGCGCTTCGATTCCCCGGCGTCGACGCGCTCGGGCCGACCTCTGCACAGAGCGCACCTAACCTGCCGTGGGCCTCACTGCTCGTCTTCGGGGCGCGTTGGCCGCTTGATGCAGCCCCGGACGCTTTCGCACGATACCCCCGCGCAGGTCTCGGATGCCGTGCATGGTCACGAAGGCGTGGGGGTCGATGGCTTCGATCGCCCGGGATAGCGCAGGCACTTCGAGGCGCGTGACCACCGTGTACAGGACGTCGCTTTCTCGCGCGCCCCGGGTGCCGTGACCGCTGCGCGCGGCGAGGACCGTGACGCCGTGGCCGAGTTCGCGGGTGATGGCATGGCTCAGCGCGTCGGATTCCTGGGAGACGATGAGGACCGCGGTGTACTCCTCGATGCCGTTGACCACGTAGTCGACGGCTTTTGAGGCTGCCACATACGCTAGCAGCGAGTACATGGCTGATTCGAGGGAAATTAGCCAAGCGGCGAGGGCGAAGATGGCGACGTTGATGACAGTGATAACGTCGCCCACGCTCGCTCGGAAGCGTTGGCTGAGGCTCACCGCCAACGCTTCCGTGCCGTCGAGGACTCCGCCGCCGCGCATGGCGAGCCCGATGCCCGTGCCGAGCAAGATGCCGCCGAACGCGGCGACGAGGAGCTTGTCCTGGGTGACCACGGGGAAGGGTACGAAGGTGACGACCAGGGCGAGTGCGCCAATGGCAAAGCCGGCGCGGGCGAGGAAGCCGAGCCCGAACGCGCGGGCGCCCGCCGCGACGAAAGGGGCGTTGACGAGCAGGAGCGCTGGTGCGAAGGGCCAGCCCCAGACCTCGGTGAGCATCAGGGCGATCCCCGTCGCGCCGCCGTCGATGAACTGGCTCGGCAGCAAGAAGCCCCGCAGGCCAAAGCCCGCAAGCAACACGCCGACGCCCGCGAGCACGACGCTCCGTGCGATGGCGCCGACCGTGGGACCCGACGGTAGCGGTCCTCGACGGCTCGGACGGCCCGCCAGCCGGGCCCGCCGGAGCGCTACGCTGACGACTGTGGCGCCTACGATCGGGTTCATTTCGGCCTCCTTTCGACCGCCTGTCACAGGAAAAAAGAAAGGGGGAGGGACTTGGTGTCAAGGCGCGGAGTCCGCTGGGCCAATCTATTCATTTACAGATATTACATTGTTTTCTTGTTAGACTCTGGCTCCGTCACGTACCGTCCCAGCCCATGCCCGCGATCCAGTCGCCCCACTCAGGGCCACACCCGCGACGCATGCCACACGCGCGACCACGGCGCTCCGTCTTCCAGGACGGGCTGTGTCCAGACGCTGTGCAGTCTGCCGTGCGCCGCGTCGAGCAAAAGCACGTCGTATTCGCCGAGCCAGCGGTGCTCGTTGCGCAGGAGCTGGAAGCTCGCGAACGGGCTGTCCGAGATGCGCACCGTCGGCTCGCAGACGGCTTCCGGGCTGCACTTGCGCATCAGCCACGCGCCCGCGCCGGAGCGGTTGTCCTTCCATGCGATGAGCAGCGCGCCGCTTTGCGGATCTCGCGCGATCGTGGGCGTGATGCGGGAGGGGCAGTCCGGGCCGTCGCTGACGACGTTGCGGGTCCAGGTCTTGCCGCCGTCGTCCGAGGCCGCGAGCACGATCGACCAAGCCAGATCCGGCCCACCGCGCGGGTAGACCACGAACACGCGCGTCGTCGCGTACTCGGCCGCAAGTTGGGCGTTCGAGAAGTAGAAGGGGACAAGCTCCCCGGCACCCGAGACCGAGGTGGGCGCGCTCCACGTCTTGCCGCCGTCCAGGCTGCGCGTGTAGCGGACGGCCATCATCGTCGTACCGAGCCGTGAGCTCGCCTGCCCGAGCGCTACGACCACGGCGGCGTGCAGGCTCCCGTCGAGGCCGGCCTCCGCGTCGCCGTAGGTGCCGGGCAGAATCGGGCCCACGGCCGGGCCGAAGCTGTGGCCACCGTCGGCGGAGGTGACGACGCGCAGGCCGCCCGTGACCTCGGAGGTGTACAAGACGTGGACGAGGTCGGCGCCGGGATCCTTGGGGTTCGGACCCACCACGATCATGGGCTTGTCCAGGCAATTCTGCACGTCGCCGGCGCAGTCTGACGGGTCGTGGATGGCCTTGGGCGCCGTCCAGGCCGCCCCGTCGGTCGTGCGAGCGTAGGCGATCGCCTGCTTCTTGAACGCGCCGGGCAGGCCGTCGTATTCGAGCCACACGCCATGGACCGCGCCGGCACGATCGGAGGCGAGCCAGGGATCGAAAGCGTGCTCGCGCGCGATGGGCAACGCGGCGCCGCTGGTGAGCACCTTTCCGTCCTTGTCGATCAACCCCGTCTGCAGACCGCCGGGCGGCCAGGTCATGACGGTATCGTCGACCCACAAGCCGGTCATGGCCATGTACAGCACGACGAGGCGCCCATCCGCGAGCGTGGCGGCCGCAGGCTCCATCGCGTAGACCCCGGGATCGGTCGGCTTTCCGAGCTTGGAGGGCTTGGAGAAGGCGCCGAGCGGCGCCTCGGCCTGCGCGCACACGGGGGGCTTGGGTCCGTGCATGGCGCCGACGACGCACGCGCCCCAGCCCGTGTCGCAGGTGTAGGCCCCTCCCGAGCGGCAGGACGCCGGGCCGTCACAGGCCGAAGCGCACAGCGTGCCGCTCGTCAGCGTCGGCGCGCAGACCGCGCCCGATGGGCACGGGGCGGCCTCGGAGCACGATCGCGTGCAGTAGCCGCCCGGGAAGGGTGCGCACAGCAGGCCCGCGGCACAGGCCTTGCCGGAGCCGCACGGAGCGCCAACAGGCGCGCCGATCGGGACATCGACGACGGCGAGGTCTGGTTCGGGGACATCGAGCGGATGAGGCACAGCCTCCTCGGGGATTGCGTCGACGGGCGCGACATCGGCTGCCGCGTCGGCGGCCGGCACGTCTGCAACGGCATCCGTCTCTTCGGTGGCCTTTGCTGCCGTCTTGCCGCAGGTCGCGGTCGCGACGCACAGGGCGATCAGGACGAGGATCGTGTGGGTGTGCTTCATCGCTGCTCACTTGGACAAGATGTCCAGGACGCCTTCCCAGGCCTCCGGTGGTCGCTTGACGAGGCACAGGGCCTCCCGAGCAAGGTGCGCCGAGACCCGATCGCCGGGAATGTCCGCAGCGATCGCGGCAAATGCTTGGGCCGACTCTGCGAAATGTCCGGCCTCAAGGGCGGTCAGCGCGCTTTCGAACGCGCCAAGATGCGCGCGCTTGACCTCGGCGAGCGCCGGTTCGTCCGCGTCGAGCAGCTCGTAAAGCGCCACGGGCTGCCCTTTGCCCTTGACGCGCACGCTCCCTACCGCACGAAGCGAGAGGCCGTGCCCCTGCGGAAGGCCCGCCGCGCTCTCGCCGGTGAGCAGAACGCGCGCGCCGTAACGCGAGGTCAGGGACTCCACCCGAGCGCTCAGGTTGACCGAGTCACCGATGACCGTGCACGCCAGGCGCGTCTCATCGCCCACCGTGCCGAGCATGACCTCGCCCGTATGCACGCCGTACCCGACCGCGACAGGCCGCTCCCCCTCCGCCTCAAGCTCCGCGTTCCAGCGTCGCACGGCCTCAAGCTGCGCGAGGCACGCCCGCAGCGCGTCCAGAGGCGGCCCCGAGTGCAGCGCCAGGATCCCGTCGCCGAGGTAGGACCCAACCACGCCGCCGTGCGCGTAGATCGCGGGCACGACGCGCTTGAGGTAGCGATTGACGAACGCAAGGCTCTGCTCGGGCGTAAGGCCCTCAGAGCGGGTCGTAAAGCCGCGCAGGTCGGCGAAGACCACGGTCATCCGCGCGCGCGTGGCGTCGCCCAGGCGCACACCGCGCAGATCGTCGCGCCCGAGGCGGTGCAGCAGGCTCACCGGCACGAAGCGGTCGGTCGCCGAGAGCAGCGCCTCCTGCTCGTCATGGCTGCGTACGAGCCGTCGCGCGAGCGCCGCCGCCATCGCGATGGCCACCGCGGGCTGTCCAAGCTGCACGTGGCCCAGCGGTCCCAGCGAGGGCAGCACGTCGATGTGAAAGAGCCAATGCACGACCCACTCAAGCCCCACGACCGCGTAACCGGCCGCGATGACGCGCGCGTCCGGGTGCCGCCCTGCCCGCGACAGCGCCGTCCACGCGCACAGGACGCCCAGGACGGGCCCGGCCAGGTCCAGCACGTTCCAAAGCGCGGGCGCCACACCGAGCACCGCCAGCGTCCAGCGCACGACGACGATCGCCCCGGCGACACCCAGCGCGATCCCCCAGCGCCGCGGGGGCAGCCGCCCCTCCAGGAAGCGCCACAGAAACACGAAGGTGAGCACCGCCGCGGACGCGCCCAGCGCCACCGAGGGCAGCCGATAGCTCGCGAGCGTGACGCCCTCCAGACCGCCGCTGCGCACGAGCGCCACGAGCAGCGCGTCCAGGCCCTGCAACGCCATCACGCCCGCGAACCAGCCATAGGCGCCAAACGCGCGACGACGGCGCCACGCGAGCCAGCCGTGATAGGCGCCGAGCAGCAGGGCGAAAAAGCAGCGCGCGCGCTCGGCCACCACCCGCTCGATGACATACGCGTCGTCGTCGCGCCCCGCCACGACCTCCACCACGTCGCGCGGCCCGAGCACGAAGCGCCCGCGCGGGAAGCGGCCCACACCCGGCGTGCCGTCCAGCAGCGAGCTCTGCCAGGTGCGCAGCGAAAGGGTCAGCTCACCATCGGTGACAAGATCGACCGGCACGTCCACGAGCCGCGAGCGCACAGGCGGCATCCGACCACCGTCGACGTCCCCAAACGACGCCACGTGCCGGCCGTCGATTCGAAGCTCCCACGCGCAGGCCGAGCGCGGCACAAGCAGCGTCGGCGACCGTGTCGCAGGCCCGTCCGGCCACACGAGGCGCGTGCGAAACCAGGCAACGCGCGAGCCGGCCGTCTCCGTCAGACCCTGTAGCGACGGGAGCGTCACGTCGGTCCAGGTCCCGTCGTGGTCTGGAGCGAGCTCGCCGACGTGGAGCTGCCAGGTCGGCGACATCGTGAACGTGTCGGCCAGCGCCTGTCGCGAAACGAGCACGCACACCACTGCGGCCAGGACGCTGAGGAGGCGGCAGTCAGGCGACAGAGGCAGCGCTGTTCGGCTCGACTGGAACATCGGGAGCTGTGGCTTCAATGGCGGGCGCCGAGTGTATCGCGTCATGGGGAGGCGGGGAAGGCGGGGACACCGCTCACTTCGCGTACACCCACGCCGCCTTTGTGGATTTCAATGGCTGAAGCGTCTTGCGTTGAACCGTGGCCTTGTGGATCAGCGGAACCCGCGGCTTTGCCTCCTGGTCCAAAGCGGCGTAGGGGCCAAAACTGTTGCCCGCTCCTCGGTCGTCCGTGTGGCAGAAGATCACTTTTCTCAGGGCATAGGAGCCACAAGCCACCTTCCCCTTCCCGGACAAATCTTGAACTGTTGATATAAAGTTGATTATCAGACCCCAACGCGTCCTCGCAGGAGTGATCCTACGCCGTCCCGGAGGGGGACGCTAGCCCGATCTGCGGGCCCTGCGGGGACGACGAAGGCCGCGACGTAGCTGTCCTTGACGAGGCGCGCGCCACCCCGGAGGTTCGCGCCATCGGGCAGCGGCGCGCTGCCTGCAAAGCCGGAGACGAAGAGCCGCACCACCCCGAGCAAAAGCACAAGCACGAGCCCACCGAGCACGAGCAGTAGTCGCTTGAACTTCTTCATGAAACTAACCAGGCGCCGACCGCTGGGCGCAGGAAACGTTACGCCGCTCGCCCTTTGGCGCGTGCAAGCCCGACCGCCACACGCAGCCAGCCGCGCACGGCCTCCTGCGGCAGCTCGTCGAGCGCACGGAGCTTGAGATGACGCCCGTTCTGGCTCTCGCCCTCGAGGCGACCGTTCGGGTCGTCAAAAGCCTCGGCCGGGCCGGATATCACGAGATTCACATGCGATTTGTGAGCACCGAGCGCGCAGAGCATCGCACCGTCGAGGTTGTAGACGGGCATGCCCCACTTGATGGACGACGTCGCGTCCGGCGCGGCCTCCTCCACGAGAGCGCGCAGGGCCACGAGTATCGCGCGATGGCCGGGCGGCTGCTTGTCGAAGAAGGCATCGATGGGGGCACCGAAATCGGCGCGTGGGGCTGGCTTGCGGGGCGTCGGCATGTCGGGCTCCATGGGTCGAAACGCAAGTCTGCGGTGCGGCGCGGGCGACGTCAAGGGTGGGGCCAACCCCATCTTCCGGCCATCGAGATCGCGAGCGACACTTCCGGCCGGAGGTGAACGATGGCGACGACGACGACGACGACGGCAGGGATGGGCGTGCCGCTCGTACTTTCCGTCGCAAGTCATACCTGCCGCGGATTGTCTCTCAGCGCACCCGTGTTCAGCACCTATCTCCCTGACTTTGGACAGGGACCTCGTCGTTTGGATGGATCCACACCCAAAAGAAAAAGAAAACGAACCCCGTGCGATGCGTCCCCTCACCCATACATCCGCTCGAAGACCCTCCTCAGCACCGCATTGTCGCGCAGTACGTCGAGCGAGGTCTCCGCGTGTCGATGCGCGTACCCGTTGCCGATGTACATGTCGACGTCCTTGCCGACACCCTCGGCGCCGAGCGCGGCCTTCGTGAAGCTCACGGCCATCGAGAAGAAGTACACCGTCCCGCGGTCGCGCGTCGCGAGGATCGACGCCATCTCCGTGTTCGGGATGTTCGCGCAGTTGATGACGACATCACACAACTCGCCGCCGGTCAGCTCGTCGACCACGCGCAGCACGTCGACGGGCCTGGTCGCGTCGGCGCTGAAGACGTGGTCGGCGAGTCCCAACTCCCGCGCGCGCTCGGTGCTCGGCGCGCTGTGTGCGAGGCCCAGGACCTTGCCGGTCGCGCCCGCGCGCTTGCGGGCCTCGTGCAGGCAGAGCATGCCGCTTTTGCCGCCCGCGCCGACGACGAGCACCGTGTCGCCCGGCTTGACGAGCCGAGCGACCTGTGGCACCGCGCCGGCCACGTCGAGGACGCTCAGCGCGAGCGTGGGGCTCATGTCGGCGGGGAGCTTCGCCCACACGCCGCTCTCGAAGAGGATCGCCTGGCCGTCGATGTCCACCTGGTCGATATCAGGGCGGATGTCCCTGATCCGGTCGATGCGCAGGGGCGTCAGGGACAGCGACACGAGCGACGCGATGCGGTCGCCCGGCTGGAGGTCCACCTTGCCTGCGAGCGCGGGGCCCACCTCGCGGACCTTGCCGATGAACATGCCGCCCGAGCCCGTCACGGGGTTCTGGTGCTTGCCGCGCTCGGCCACGATGCCGAGCATGATGGCGGCGATCTTGGCCTTGTCGCCGCCGGCCTGCTCCTCGATTTGCGTGAAGGACGCTGAATCAACGTTCAGTGTCTCCACGTCGACCAGGATCTCGTTGTCGTAGATCGTCATGTCGTTGTCGACGCGAACCGCCGTCTGCGGCAGCACGCCCCGGGGCTCCAGGACGCGGTGCAGACCGTATTTGTCACCCTTTCTCATGTGGATCCTCCGCTGCACGCGCACGCACTTCCGGTGCGCGGGTCGGGGGAGGCTACCGCCTCGCCGGGGGCTCCGGAAGGCGCAATCTCCGGCAACCATCCACCGGATCAGTGGGTTTCCTGCGCGCGATCAGGTCTGTTGCGACACGAGCGAACCTGGGCGGGCATCGGTACGTATGGTAGGCACTCGGCGAACGGCGGCACGATGGACGTGCCCGCGCGCCGGAACCAGAAGACAAGAGGAACAACATGCAGAAGATGTCGATATTGTTGATGATTTGTCTGTTGGCCGCGGCGTGCTCATCGTCGAGCTCGGGCGGCAGCGGCGGCGGCGGTTCCACCACGAAGGGCGACACCACGAAGAACACTTCGACCGTGACTGCCAAGGGCGACACGGGCACGAGCGTCGACATGAAGGTGGAAAAGCCCGTCGACAAGGGCGACGCGGACACCAAGACCCTGGGCGCGAGCAACGCCGGCAAGCAGCTCGTCCTGTACGTGACGAAGGCGAGCACCACGGGCTCGAGCGTGCTCAACGTCTTCATCGACACCGAGAAGCACCCGCTCCCTGCGACCGGTATCCCCGTCGGCGCCGAAAACAGCGACGCCTGGGTCTTGCTCACGCTCGCGGGCGCGACGACCGGCACGTTCCTGTCGAAGGACAAGGGCACGATCGACATCGACCTCTGCCCGACCGCGCAAGGCGCAGCATTAACGGGCAAATTCAACGGCGTCGTGGTCTACAACCCGGCCCCCGTGGGCGACAAGGAGTTCACCCTGGACGGGCCGTTCAACCTGGTCTACTTCGGCGGCGCGGGCGCGCTCACGTGCAAGCCCACGACCACGGGCGGCACCGATGCGGGCACGAGCGGCGGCGGCGCGGACGCGGGCTCGGGCGGCGGCAAGTCCGACATGGGCAAGCTCGCCAAGCCGGCCGGCGCGACCTGCGACGCGAACCCCTGCGACGGCGGCGCGAACACCTCGCGCAACTGCTGCCCTGTCATGCCCTGCATCGCGCCCTGCTACGAGAAGTGCGCGACTGACTCGCAGAAGTGCGCAACGGCGTGTCGCGCGGACATGGGCTGCGCGATGGGCTGCGTGACGACCGTCATGGCGTGCCTCGACAAGTGCCCGAAGGACTGCAACGCGAGCGCGGCGTGCGAAAACGCCATCAAGGCCTACAACCAGTGCGGCATGAACAACAGCAGCGCGTGTGACGGCACCGGCACCGAAGAGCAGGACGACGCGTGCATCTTCGACAAGTGCTGCGCCGAAGTGAAGGCGGCGTTCTAGGAGCCCGTCGGAGCAATGCCTCCGACGCACGTAAGTACCTGATGCCAGATCCCCTGACATGCACCCGCCCAAGTACCTGTAATTGCAGTTGACTGGCTTGGACACGGCGCGGCGAGCGTGGCACCGCTTCCAGCACGTCCACTTCTGGCCTTTGTACGGCTTCCTACTGCCGAAGTGGGCCTTGTTCGACGACGCGGGCATGCTCGGGGCCGGACGCGTCGGCGCGCACCGAATCGGCGGGCCAACGGCCGCGCAGTGGGTCGCGCTACTGGCCGGAAAGGCGTTCTTCGTCGCGTGGTTGCTCGTCGTCCCGCTCGTCTTCCACCCGCTCTCGATCGTGATTCCGTTCTGCCTCTTGACGACGTTCGTCACGGGCATCGGGCTCGCCGTGACCTTTCAGCCCGCGCATTGCGTCGAGGAGGCCGCGTTCCCGCCCGCGCCGCGCGATGGCCGGATGGACCGGGACTTCGCGGAGCACCCGCTCGCGGCGACGGTCGACTTCGCGCGCGGCAACCGGGCGCTGGCGTGGCTGCTCGGCGGCCTGACCTTCCAGGTGGAGCACCACCTCTTCCCACGCATCGGCCACCTGCACCACCCGGCCATCTCGACGATCGTCGCGTGCACCGCCGCCGGCCACGGCGTAACCTACCGCGCGACGCCCACCTTGCGGGCCGCGGTCCGGTCGCACCACCGCATGCTCCGGCGCCTCGGGCGGCCCGACCGGACGGGCGGCGACCTGGGTATCCCTGCCCTGCTCGGGCCCCATCCCACGCCGGTGCCGAGCGCGCCGAGGTGCGCCTAGCTACCGCACCCAGATCCCGTAGAAGTCCGTGGACGGGCCGGGCGGCGTGATGTCGCTGTCCGAGCCGTCCGGGTTGAAGCCGCCGACGTCGTTCTCGCAGTTGGGGGCCGAGCAGGCGCCGGAGTTGAACGCGCCCAGGCCGCGCGGGACGTCCACGTTGGTGCGGATGGACGTCGAGAGGTAGGCGCGGTCCTTGTTGGAGTCCTGCGCGCCGTCGGCCTCGCCAGCCTTGAGGAAGAGGCGCGACGGGTTGTTGCCGTTGACGAGGGCCTTCTCGCCGGAGATCGCGGTCAGCGCCGCGATGACGCAGGGGTGCGTGCTCGCCGGGAAGCTCGTGTAGTCCTGCGAGCCGCCCGAGTCCCAGCCCAGGCCGGCGAACTTCGCGCGGAGGTTCGTGTCGCCGAGGCAGGCGCCGTCGGTGCGCAGCAGGAAGCCGGTCTTGTACGTGATCAGGATGGCCTTGCCGCTGACGTTGGCGAAGGCCGGCGACTTGAAGTCCACGTTTGCGCTGAGGTCCAGGTTGCCGAACGCCGCCGTGCTCTCCCAGTTGTTCGGGTTCGGGCTGCTGTGCTTCCAGCTGTTGCCGTCGCCCATCGCGATCGTGGCCACACAGGTCCAGCCGCCGCCGTCGGTGGTCATGTCGCACCACGTCTGGTAGGGCTGGCCGCCGGCGCTGAGCCAGTACGAGCCGCTCGCCGGGGCGCCGCCCGCGTCCAGGATGGCTTTGCAGGTCGAAGCCGGATTCGACTGGGATCCCGGGGTGTTGTTGTTGAGCGGCCACCACTTCGCGCCGTCGCAGCCAAAGAAGATCTTCTGGGTCGAGTCGAAGTACAGGCCGCCCGCGTTGCCAGCGTCGCATGTCGGTGCGCTGCCGGCGTTTTCGACGCGGAAGGCCTTGATCTGGTGCTTGCCGAGATCCAGGTCGCCCGCGAGCGCGCCGCCGGCCGCGGGCAGGAATTCGCCCTCCTTGACCGCGAGCAGGCCCTTCGCGTCGACCGAGAGGTGCGCGCCGGCGATCACGCCACCGAGCGTGGTGGTCGTGGCGGGCGCGAGCAGCTTCGCGACGACGTCTGCGCCGAGTTCGTCCGCGCCGACGCAGCCCGAGCATTGGAGGTCCTTGGCGAGCGCGGCCTCCTTGGCCGAGGTGGCGGGGCCGCCCTTGCCGTCCGATCCCGCGTAGTTGAAGCCGACCGCCGCGTCCAGCACCGCGCCCGCCGCGAGCTTGTCCGGCGTCACGGCGCCGTCCGCCAACTTCCCGGTCGCGACCGCGCCGTCGGCGATCTCGTCGCTCTGGACGCAGCCGGTGCAGCCCAGGTCGATGGCCGGCCCGCCCTTGCTGTTCGAGGCCGCGTACGCGAAGTCCACGGCCTGCCCCTTGACGCAGGTCACGCAGTCGAGGGCTAACGCCTTGTCCGCCACCGCCGCCGTGCCCGCCGCGTTCGCGCGGAAGGCGTAGGGCACGCTCGTCAGCGCCACGCGCGCAAGCTCGGCTTCTTCGGGCAGGATCTGCACGCCCAGCCACGCGTTTGGGTTCTTGGCGAAGAGATCCTCGGGGATCGGCGTGGCCGGATCGGTCGAGCCGAGCTGGAACGTGAAGAGGCCTCCCGAGACCTGGACGGTCGGTTCGAGCTCCTTCCACAGCTCCTTGGTGGCCCCCTGGCTGTCGTAGATCCTTATCATGAACGTGTACTTGCCATCGGGCGCGACCGCACCGCCGGCCGAGCGCAGCACGCCCTGCACGCCGACGTAGGGCGGGGTGGCGAGCGCGGGCAGCGCGATGCACGCGGTGAGGAGCAGGGACGCGACAACGAGCAGGCGACGCATGGAGACCTCCGCGGGTCGGTGGAACGGGACCCGAGGATCGCAAGGAGCGCGGACCGGTGCAAGGGCGGATTGACTCGAAAGTGGCGATGGTACACCGTCGGGCCGGACTTTTCGGAGCGAGAAAAGGACGTGAAGCCAGGCGACCGAGTGGGCGATGCTTATGTAATCGAACGATTCCTGGCCGGCGGCGGCATGGGCGAGATCTACCTCGCGCGTGACACGCGCCTGGAGAGGCGGGTCGCGGTCAAGGTCATGCGATCGTCGCTGGCGGTCGACGACGAGAGCGACTCGCGGTTCGAGCGGGAGGCCCGCACGCTCTCGCGCGTGGTCCATCCGAATATCGTTGGAATCCACGCCATTGGCCGTCACGACGAGGACCTCTTCATCGTGATGGAGTACGTCGACGGCCCGAACCTGGGCGATGTCCTGCACGAGCGGGGCGCGCTCGCGCTCGACGAGGTGATGTCGATCACGCGGCAGGTCGCGGCTGGGCTGGCGGAGGCCCACGCGTTGGGGCTCGTACACCGCGACATCAAGCCGGGCAACATCCTGCTGCGGGATCTCGCGTCCGGTGCGCGGCTTGCGAAGCTCGTGGATTTCGGCCTGGCGCGCGACTACGGCGAGGGGTCGTCCATCACGCAGGGCCCGAGTATGCTCGGCACGCCCGCCTACATGTCGCCGGAGCAGATTCGAGGCGACGCGCTGGACGGCCGCAGCGATCTCTATTCGCTCGCGGTGGTGGTGTGGCAGATGCTCGTGGGGCGCATGCCCTTCCGAAAGGACAGCATCCCCGGGCTGCTCGTCGCGCACATGACCGAGCCGCCGCCGCCGCTGCCGAAGGAGCTGGGCGTCGCCGGGCAGGCGGAGCTGGATCGCGAGCTGGTGCGCGCGCTCGCCAAGGATCCGGCCGACCGGCACACCGGCGTGGCGGAGTTCGCGGCGGCGCTCGAGCGTGCGGCGGGCCTCCACGGTCCCCGCGCGACCGCGTCCTCGGCCTGTCCCTGCTGCGGTGAAGCGACCGGCACCGGCCTCGAGTTCTGCGGGCGTTGCGGTGTCGCGCTCGCGCCGACCCTTTGTCCGGCCTGCGGCGTCGAGCGGGAGGCCGGCTGCTACGCCTGCGTGGAGTGCGGCGCCCTGCTGCTGCCGAGCGTGCGTCCGAGCGCCGCGCGACGCACCGCCGGGGACACGTCGGGCCTGCGCGCCTGGACGGCGGCCGTACTCGTGGCGCGCCAGGAGACGGCGACCGCCAGCCTGGCCGACTTCGCGGAGCGCTTCGCGACGGTCGTCGAGCGCGAGGGCGGGCGTCCGCTCGCGGTGCTCGGGCACGAGGCGGTGGCGGTCTTCGGCCTCGGCGGGATGCGGGAGCGCGAGGTGGAGTCCGCCGTCGACGCCGCGCTGGGCCTGCAGGGGAGCGCGGCGAGCGGATCGGCGGACCCGGAGGCGGGTCCGACGGTCTCGGTGGGCGTGGAGGTCGGCGCGGTCACGGCGCGCGGCGGGCTGAACGCCTGGGGGCTCGCGCTGCTCGGCGGAGGCGCGCTCGACGAGGCGCGCGCGGCGCTGGAGTCGGCCGAGCCCGGCGACGTCACGCTCGGGCCCGCGGCGGCACTGGAGGTGGGCGGCGCGTTCCACTGGCGCGCGGCGACGAACGAGCGGCGACACAAGATCCTGCGACGCCGCGACGTCGCGCGCAGCCTGCGGGAGGACGGTCGGCTCAGCTTCGATATGCCCTGCGTGGGCCGCGAGGCGGAGGTCGGCCACCTGCTGCGGGCGCTGCAGGCCGTCACCGACGATCGGGCGCTCGCCGCTGTGCCGCTGGTCGGTGTGCCCGGCGTGGGCAAGTCGCGCGTGCTCGGCGAGTTCCTGCGGCGCCTGGAGGACGGCACCGAGGGCGTGACCGTGGACGTCGGCCATTGCAGCCAGGCGGGCCTGGGGCTCGCGTGGGAGCCGTTCTCGCGGATCCTGCGGCACCGGCTCCGGCTGCACGAGGGGATGCGGGCGGAGGGCGTGGCCGAGCGGCTCGGCGAGCTGATCGGGGCCTCGGCGGACGGGCAGGACCGCGTGCGACGCGACGCGCTCATCCGCCTGCTGGGCCTCGGTCAGGGGCACGACGACACGATTCGGCCGGCGACGGACCTCGACAAGGAGGCGGCGTTCGGTGCGTGGAAGGCTTACCTCACGCAGGCCACGGGCCGCGGACCGCTGGTGCTCGTGTTCGAGGACATGCAGTGGGCGCGCGATCCGACGCTGGACCTGCTCGCCTGGACGTTGCGCGAGGCGGCCGAGCTGCCCATCCTGGTCGTCGTCGCGTTTCGGCCCGATCGCGCGGCGAACCTCCTGGAGCGCATCCGCCCGCCCGTGATGCGCACGATGCCGCTGCAGGTCCGGCCCCTCGCCCCCGAGGACGAGCAGGCCCTCGTCCGGGCGGCTTCCGGCGGCAGGGACGTGCCCGAGCGCGTCATCGAGGCCGTTCGCCGCTTCGCCAACGGCGTTCCCGTGCTGATCGTAGAGGCGATGCACGCGCTGCTCGACGAGCTGCGGGCCCCGAACGCGGGCCTCGGGGCCGATGTCACGCAGCTGCACCTGGACCGATCGCTCGGGGAGCTGGTCGTGCGTCGGGCTGGGCGTCTCGGGCCTCCCGAGCGCGCGCTGCTGGAGGCGGCGGCCGTGGCGGGCCTGTCGTCGCCGCGCGGTATGCTGGCGGCGATCTGCGAGGGCGCGCTCAGCGAGCACAGCGTCGACCGCCTCAAGCAGGCGGGGTTCCTGGTCGAGGCGCGCACGAGCCGCTTCCGGGACGAACGCGAGCTGTCTTTCCGCGAGCCTATGGTGCGCGAGATCCTGGCCGCGAGCCTGGACGCTGCCCGCGCGCGGGAGCTGCACCGTCGCGCCGCCGCGTGGCTGCTCGGGTGGAAGGGGCCGCGACCTCCCGGGCTCGGCGCGCTGGTGGCCGCGCACTTCGAGGCGGGCGGCGACATGCCGATGGCGTCGCGCTACCTGCTCACGGCCGCGCGGGATCTCCTCGGCGCCCTGTCCAACTCAGACGCGTTCGATGCCTTTGGCGCGTCGGCGGAGGCCGCGCGAGAGTGGCGTGCCGCGGATCCGGAGGACCGGGACGCGCGCGCGGTTTTCGCGCAAGCCGCCATCGGTCGCGCCGAGGTGGGCCTGCGGATGGGGGCCTTCGAGGCCGTGCGCGAGGCGCTCGACGAGGCGATGGCCGTCGCAGGTCCGGAACACCCGGAGCCCATGGCGCGCGCGCTGTGCCTGCTCGGCGACCTGGAGGCGGAGCTCTACCACCCCGACGCGGCGCTCGAGGCCTATACGAAGGCCAGGAATTTCGGGGCGCGCCTCGACGTGGAGCACGGCCTCGAGGTCTTCGCAGCCGGGCGGCTGGCGATCGCCCTGCTCAAGGTTGGGCGCGCCGAAGACGCCGAACGGACGGCGTGCGAGGCCATCGACGACGCGGGCGACAGGCCGGTCGATTCGGACCTCGCCCATGGCCTCGGGAGCGCGTATTCGACGCTCGGGCGCATCGCGATGATGCAGGGACGCCACGCAGAGGCCCTCGCGCACCTGGCCGTCTCGCGCGAGCACCGCGCGCGCATCGGGGACGCGGTCGGTGCGGCCATGTCGCTGCTCTCCATGGGGAATGTGGCCTATGCCGGCGGGGATCTCGAGGGCGCGGCCCGCCACTCGGCCGCCGCGGCCGAGGAGTGCAGGCGCATCGGCTACGTGCAGGGGGAGGCGTTCGCGCGCAACAACCTGGGGCACGCGCTCCTGAAGTCGGGCCGCGTGGAGGAGGCCATCGTCGAGTTGAGCGCGGCGGAGGGCACGCTCAAGCGCCTGGATCTGCCGCAGGTCGCCGAGACGCTGGGCCACCTCTCGCGGGCCCACTCGCAGCTGGGCAATCACGGCGCCGCGATCATGGCCGCGTCGCAAGCGCTGGACGTCGCGAGGTCCGCCGCCTCCGATGCGCTCCAACGCGAGGCCCGGGCCGCGCTGGAGGCCGCCGAGCAGGCGCATCGGGCGGAGGTGGGCGAGGATGACGGCGACACCCTACCCACGATGGACCTGTCCAAGTCTTTCAAATAGAGGGCGCGCCTCGCGAGCTACTTGGCCGACGGGGCCGGCGTGCAGGCGGACGCGGTCTGGCCGGGGCACGCGCTGTGGGCGGAGCCGAGATTCGCGCCGGTCGTGAGCTTGGCGGACTCCCCTCCCGGCGTGCAGGCGTTGGTGCCGAGCCCAGCCGGCATGGCCGTTCCCTCGTTGAGGACGATCGCGTACTGTCCGCCCGAGAAGCACGAGTCCTTGACCACCACGTCGTCCACCTTCGCCTTGTCTGCGAGCAGGCCGGCGCGCGCGTTGCCGGACAGGATGGCGCCCTGGATGCTCGCGCGGCCGCCGTCGAAGACACCGACGCCGTCGCCGACCCCTTCTGGAATGCCACCCGCCGGCATGGCGAAGGGGCGCGAGACCGTGTTCTCGATGCGCGCGCCCGTCACGTCAATCCGGCCGCCCGAGGTCGCGACCACGCCGACGAGCTGGTTCGACACGAGGCGCGCGTTCGCGGACACGGTCACGTGGGAGCCGGCGCTCTGCGCCCAGACGCCGCCGAACGCGTTCTGCGAGACCTGGGCGTCGACCTGCACCGTGGCCGCGGCGGCGACGAGCAAGCCGGCGCGACCGTTGCCCGAGAGCACGACGTCGCGACCGAGCTTCAGGTCCACCTGGGGCGCGCCGCCGCTGTCGGCCGAGACCACCACCACGCCATCCGCGTAATCGAAGCCCGCCGGCGCGACCGTACCCGAGACCGCCACGCGGTCGACCGTCGCCTGGACGCGGCCGAAGAGCGCGAGGCCCGACGTGCGGTTGTCGCGCATCGCGACGCCCGAGACTTGGAGGACCGCGGGGGCGGTCGTGCCGCTGTCGGTCTTGCCAGAGCCGACCCCGAAGCTCGGATCGATCATGCCCACGGCGCCGCCCTTGTTGCCCGAGATGGACGTCGAGGGCATGAAGCTCGGGTCGATCATCCCCTTCGGATCCACGTCGTTGTCCGGTCGCGGCGATCCGCCGCCCGCGCCGCCGAGCGTCACCTTTGCGACGCCGAACGCCACGATGCCCCAGCCGTCGTTGGCGCTGACGTCCGTGCCGTCCACGACGAGCGACGGCGACGAAGAGACCGAGATCCCGTGCCCGCCTGCGCCGTCCGAGGCGACCTTCGTTCCCGAGAGGGCGCAGCCCTGCACGCCGAGGCTTGCACCCGTGGTGTCGATGGCCGCGCCGGTCGCGCCGACGACGGAGAGCGCGCGGATCTCGCTCGTGCCCGCACCGACCACGGAGATCCCCCGTGTTCCCAGAGGCTTGATGACGACCACGTCGCGACCCGCGCCGATGAGGCTGGCCCCGGCCGGCAGCACGATGCCCCCCGCGTAGGTGCCCGCGGCCACCAGGATGACGCTCCCCGATGTGGCGGACTTGGCGGCGAGCGCCGGCGAGTCGAAGGGGCGCGCGCGGCTGCCGTCGCCGGCCGCACTGCCGCAGCTCGCGCTGACGTGGATCGCCGCGCCGTTGGCGGTGGGGAAGCTCACGACGTCGCAGGGCCCGCCGTCTTCGAACTGGCAGGCGCAGAGCAGGAGCGACGAGAGGGCGAGGAGGAGGACAATGGCGTTTCGCATGATCTGAATCAGGACTCTGGCGAACGCGACCCGGGATCTCGTCGCCGAAGAAGCGGCGAACGGCAAGGCCGGGCCGGCGGTGTAGACATGGGCGACCGTCGCGAAGGAGGTCTCCGCGGGCGCGAAACAGGGAGCGAACCAACCGATATCACGAGATCATCTCATGTCTTCTTCTTCTTCTTCGGCTGCGACCCCTGTCCGCTCGCCGAGGTCTGGCTCGCGCCCGCCTGCTGCATCGTGCCGGCTCGGGCGGCGGGGGTCGCCCGCTGCATACCACGCGCCTGGGAGTCCCGATTCGCGCCGGGCGACTCGAGCGCGCCGTCCAGGTTCTCCGCCCCGCTGCTGGCAAACTGCGACGCCACCGACAGCGCGCCGGCATTGACGACGATCGACGTGTCCCGGGCCTGGGCGTGCTGCCGGCCCGGCTGCACGGCCTTGCGCCCGTCCTGGAAATTGGACGCCTGGACCTTGCGCCGCAGCGGATCCCGCTGCGCGTGCGCGTCGGCCTTCTTCTTCGCCTGGCTCCGCGCGGTCGGAGCGTTGTGCTTCTGCTTGTGCACTGGGCCTCCCGTCTCCAGACGTGGTCATACGCGGGGTAGCGTCGAGGCCACGCCTCGAAAACTCAAGGGGTCCGCGCCCGCCTGGGCCGTCTGTGAGGACTGGAGACCCCATCACGATGTGACCTACGGAGCGGACTGGGAGAGCGAGTCTGGCGGCGGCGGCACGCCGAAGCCCGTGTCGGACACGCGGTTCTGGATCGCGTTGTTCCAAAGTGCCACCCCGCTCTCGACGAGCGCGCCTCCGTGCTGCACAACAAGGCCATACCCGCCCTGCGTCGCCGCGATGCCCAGGAGCGTGGCGCCAGGACCGCCGTCGAGGAAGATCCCGGCCCGCGGGGTCGCCACGAAGAGCGTGCGCTCGGCCAGGAGTAGCGGCGCGTCGAACGCGAGGAGACCGTCGGCGAGGGACCTCGGCTCGGCTTCGCCCGGAAGGGCGTAGGTGGCGGCGAGCGTGTCCAGCACGACCGATCCGACGAGCGAGCCCGAGCCCTTGTACGCGACGAACCCGGCCGTGTGGTTGCGGCGTAGGACGCTCCACTGCACGTCGAGCCGGGCCCCCATGTAGGCGCCGCAGCCCTGCCCGTCCTGCCCGTCGGAGGTGCGCGTGGACGTGTCAGTGACCTGGCAGCCCATCACAGACGCCGCCGATCCCGCGCCCCAGGCCGACACGCAGATCGAGCGCGTGAAAAGCCGGAATTCGACTGCAATTGTGGCAGGTCCCGGGGATGCCCGTGTAGGTCTGCCGGTCCGCGTCGAGCTTCGATCCGACCATCTCGGTGAAGGGCAAGCCGGTCGTGTAGCGCCAACGCAGGCCAGCCTCCCAGCCGCGACCGAGCCGCCAGGAGGCGACGGCCGTCAGGATGTGGGCCTGGTCGTAGTCGAAGATTCGCCATGGATCGCTTGAAGAGTCACGGCGTTGTGCGCGCTGGAAGGTGTAGGCGAGCCAACCGAAGAAGTGCTCCGACGCGAGGTAGCGGACGAAGAGCTCGGCGCCCCAGACCTGCCCCTGGCCGGCGTTTACAAAACGCGTGGGATCCTGGCTGCTTGCGTCGTGGATCGGGACGCCGGCGAGGCGCTTGTAGAAGGCCGCGAGGTCGAGGATCATGTGTTCGCCCAGGCGCCGCTCGGCCCCCGCGGAGAGCTCTGCGGCCGCGAAGGGCCTCAGGCCGGGCGTGCCGTAACCTGGTAGAATCAGTTGCGTATCCGGGTCCTGCCGGCGCACACCGAGCGCGAGCTTCCAGGCCGTCAGCGGATCGACCTGGTGCCGCACCGACAGTCGCGGATCCAGGGCGACGGCCGACAGATCGCCCACCCAGGTGTCGAGGCGCACGCCGGGCACGCCGGAGGGGGCGCGCACGCGCGAGGCACGCACCCGGCCCCCCACGTCCAGATCCAGCTCCAGCAGGACCTCCGCGCCCGCGCGCGGCACGTCCGCCGGCTCGAATCGCGGCGCGACGAATCGCGTGAGCTTCGGCGGGACGACGACGGGCGCGGGCGGCGGCGCGGCGAGGAGCGCCTCAACGGCGAGCAGGCCGGTGGTCAACGCCACGAGGACGACGGGGAGGGGCCGCGCCATGCGCGGACCGTAGGCGAGCGGCAGGGCGGGCGTCAAATGGCGGCCGTCGAGGCCGCGCCCGCGGGTCCGGGCGGCTCAGTACAGCCCGTCCTGATTGGCCCAGCGGTCCGCGATCCACTGTTTGACGTAGGCCACCTCGCCCGAGTAGGTGTTGAAGTCGGCGCTGCGGGCCGGGGTGAACCAGCTCACGTACTGCGCGCCCCATTTCTGCTCATCGCGCAGGGCCGAGCGGTATAGCTCCTGGTCGTAAGCATCGACCCGCGCGAGCAGGCCGGCGAGGTCGAACTGCGCGTGCAGTACGGCGTCGTAGCGGGCATAGAGCGGGCCCGCGATGGCCGGGATCGTGCCGAGCCGCTCGAAGAGGCGGTTGAGCGTGTAGAAGTCGAGGTACTGCGTGGCCGGCGCGCGCGTGGTCTGCCAGTTCTGACCGAAGCTGTCGTTGAAGTCCCAGGGCAGGAAGCGCCACTTCTCGCCGGCTGTGCAAAATTGTCTGTAAAGATAGGCGTTCTTCCCTGCCGAGTCGTGGGCTGCGATGAAAGTCGCGAAGATCCACCAGTCCTCGAACTCGCTCTGGACGATCTGGGTGCCGATCTGCGCCTGGAAGACCGCGTCCGTGGTCGTCGCTACCGTCTGGACGAGGCTGCACAAGGCAGAGAAGTCGCTGAGCGGGGTGCCTTCCTTCTTTTCGTAGCCCTGCGCCCAGCCGCCGCCGATGCCGGCCGCTGTGCCCGTGCAGACCGCAGGCTTCGGCGTGGTGCTGAAGGCGAAGTACTGGCTGAAGTTCGCGTCGTGGTCGACCGCCTTGAAGAGCTGGTTGCCGCTCGAGTTCGAGCAGGTCCCGGGCCAGACGCCGCGCTCGTCGAGGAACTCGCGATCGATGTGGTCTCCAATGGTGTACAGGCCCTTGTACGCGAGCCCGGTGGCCGTCGTGTTCGGACCGGTGAAGACCACGCCGCTGTAGGCCTGGATGGGCAAGTGCCCGGGATCCATGTCGTTCCAGAGCTCGTAGGACATGCGTTGGCGCATGTAGGAGTTGTCGTCGAAGGTGGAGGTCAGCACGATCCGGCGCCGGTTGGTGAAGCCGCCCGCGCGCGTGGGCTCCTGGAAGAGATCGCCGGTCGAGAACTTCACGAGGAAGCTCTTCTTCGGGTAGGCGAGCGACGCGGCGCCGCGGAGCTTGGCCTGCGCACCTGCGTAGGTGTGGCCGCCGTAGATGACTGTGACCGGGATGTAGGCGGCGTCGCTCGTGGGCTCGGGGTAGAGAAAGAGCACCGGCAGGCCGCACTCCTCGGCGTAGGCGGAAGGGTCGACGACCTGAATGTTGCCGGGATCGGCGAACTTGTCGAGCACCGGCACGTGCAGGATGCCCGTCTCGCCGAGCGGACCCGGCACGGAGAGGCCGATGTTCCACGGGCCCGCTTGCGACAGGCTCGGCGTCCAGCTGATGACGCCGGTGGTCGTGCTGTAGGTCGCGCCCGGCGGCAGGCCCGTCACCGAGAACTTGGGCTTGGGCATGGGGAAGCCCGTACCGCACTTGACCTGCGCCTGGAAGAGGTCGCCCTCGAGCGTGCAGGCGGGCTTGCCGGCGATCGGGTGGCAGGGGTGGCAGATGTCGGACTGTGGCGCCCACGGCGCATGGCAGACGCAGAAGTCACAGTAACTCTCGCCAACGCAGACGCCATAACCACATTTCTTCTTGTGTTTGTACCAGAGGACAAGCGCGCACTGCTCGAGTTGGACGCCGATGGGCTCGAGCGAGGCGGCGTCGAGCGGTCCCTTGCTGAGGGCCTGCACCTCGTGAAGCGCGGCCTCGAGGACGTAGCCGGCCGCCAGATCGGTCCCCGTTTTGCCCTTGTCATACAGCGCCTGGGCGGCGTCCACCTTGGCGAGCAGCGAGTTCTCAGCGCCGTCGGGCAGCTTGCTCGATTGTAGCGTGGTGGAGAGCCGCTCCAGGCAGACGAGCCCGGGGTCCACCTTCGCCGGCGGCGCACCGGGGTCCGTCTTCTGCGCGAGGGCCAGCGTCGCCACCCCGCACACCGACATCACCAACACGAGAACAAAGAAGAAACGGCCCATGTCCCCTCCGGCCCGCGCGAGGAATCACGCTTCGCCGGTGAGTGTGGAGATGATCCCGATCAATTTCCAGGACCAACAGGTCCCCGCCCGCGCCGCGCCAGCACCTCCGCCGCCACGGCCTCGACCAGGTCGGCGAGGAAGCGCGGGATCTCCGCCTCGTCCAGGCGCAGGTCGTCGGGCCCCGGCTCGGCTTCCCAGGTCGCCGCGTGCCCCGCCAGCTCGAGCAGCGCCTGCGCGGCCCGCTCCGCCCGGTCGCCGAGGCCGTTGAGCACCCAGGCGAGGCGGCTCAACTCCGCGGCGTCGTAGGCGGCCTTCGCCGGCAGGCCGGCCGCGACCAGCGCTTCGGCCAGGATGACGCGCGCCGACTGGTGGTCGTAGCGTCGCCCGAGGGCGTCGTAGAGGGCGTCGATTGGCAGCGATCCGTTCATGCGACGATCGTAGCAGCGCGGGCGCGGGCGGGCCAGAGCGCCGCGACACTGGTCGGGCTCGATGGGCGCGCGTATGATGCCCCGCCGCGCGCGGCCGACCTGACTCCCGGTCCGGCGGTAGGGAGACACCATGAGCATCGACGCCAAGTTTCGGCACACGCCCGAGGAGCCCAGCGCATGCCTCGGCGACGTGGTGGACGCGCTGTGCGACCTCGTCGGCGGCCACATGCGCGTGCGCCGCGACAGCGCGTGCCCGCTCGTGCTGCCGTCGCGCGACGTGCTCATCCAGTGTGTGGACATGCTGCGCAGCGTGCTCTTCCCGGGTCACTTCGGCCGCTCGGAGCTGAGCGACGAGTCGATCCGCTTCCACGTGGGCGCCACGCTCGATCATGTGCTGCGCGAGCTGGAGGAGCAGATCGCCCGCGGGCTCTGCTTCGCGAAGGAGGGCCGGCCCGACTGCCCCGGTCATTGCGAACGCGAGGCCGCGCGCCTCACGCGGACCTTCCTCGGCCGCCTGCCCGAGATCCGGCGGATGCTCGCGACCGACGTCCAGGCCGCCTACGAGGGCGATCCGGCCGCCACGAGCCCGGACGAGGCCATCTTCTGCTACCCCGGCATCCAAGCCATCATCAACCACCGGCTCGCGCACGAACTCTACCGCGTCGGCGTGCCGCTCATCCCACGCATCATCAGCGAACACGCGCACGCGGTCACGGGCATCGACCTGCACCCGGGCGCACGGATCGGCGAGCGCTTCTTCATCGACCACGGCACCGGCGTCGTCATCGGCGAGACCACGGTCATCGGCAATAACGTGCGCATCTACCAGGGCGTCACGCTTGGCGCAAAGAGCTTCCCGAAGGACGAAGACGGCAACCCCATCAAGGGCATCGCGCGACACCCCATCGTCGAGGACGATGTCGTCATCTACTCGGGCGCGACGATCCTCGGCCGCATCACCGTCGGCGCGGGCGCTCAGATCGGCGGCAACGTGTGGCTGACGAAGTCGGTCCCGGCAGGCGCGCGCATATCGCAGGCCCAGACGATGTCGCGCGACGAGTACACGGGCGGCAGCGGCATATAGAGAGCGGGCACCCGGCGCAGTCGCGCACGCCCGCTGGCAGGAGGCGCGGGCGCACGCGTCTTCAGAACGCCACACGAACCCAGGCCGTCGCGCCGCCCGCCGCGGGTGCGAGGCCAACGAGCGCCGACTTGGATGGCTCGCGCGGGGCGGTCGCCAGCATCCAAGTCGCCGCACCGGCAGCCGCGAGCCCCACGCCACCCGCCACGGCACCAAGCGTCCAGATCGAGCGCGCGTCGTCGTAGGCCTTGTCGTAAGCCTTGACCTGGTCCAGCGTCTGTATGGGCATGGCGTTCGCGTCGTTCGACGCACCGGCCCCCTTGAGCAGCATGCCGATGCCGACGCCGAGGGCGACCACGGCCACGCCCCCGGTGACGAGCCCGCCGGCCGTCTTCCAGCTGCCGGGGCGACGCGCCTTCGTGTCGACGTGGATCGGCGCGCCACCCGCCTGGCCGACGGGCTGCTGGGCGGACGTGCTCAGCGAGATGGTGTGAACGAACTCGCGCCCGGCCGCGATCCGGAGGGTGACGACGCTCGCAGTGTAGCCGCGGGCGTCCACCTCCACGCGGTGATCGCCGGGTTGCAGCCAGCGGATGCGCTGGCCCGCGACCGGTCCGACCAAGATGCCGTCGACCGTCACCGCGGCGTCGCCGGGCGTCGGCACGATCGAGAGCCGACCGAGTCCTTGCTTGTAGAGGAGCTCCTCCACGGCGCGGATGGCGTCGTCATCCTTGGCCTTCGTCGCCGCGTCCTTGGCCACGGTCGAAGCCAGGAGATAGAGTCGGTGCGCGTGCTCGAGCTCGCCCATCCGCTCCCGCAACCTACCGGCATTCCAAGCGAATCGGTGTTCCGGCGAGAGCAGGAACGCGCGCTCGAAGGTCTCAGCGGCCTCCACGAGGCGGCCCGCGGCGACTGCCTTGCGTGCCTTGGTGTAGAGCGCTTCGGGGAGCGCTTCACGGAGCACCTCGGGGGTCGGCTTGGGTTCGCCCGCGAGGACCCGGGACGGTTGGGCGACGTGCGCGAGCACCGTGGCGAGCGCGAGGCAGAGGGCGAGTCGCAGGAAGGGTTGCATGGGATCCGGGAGGCGCGGACGGCCGTGTCGTGTCGCGATTCTATGAACCCGCCCCCCGCTTTCGCAACGGGATTCGTCGGTCGGGAATTGATCCAGATCACAACTTCGAGTGTCCCGGGACGTTAGACTGGGTCAGTTGCGCGAGGTTGACCTTGATCATGCTCAGTTCTCGTCTCGGCCATGTGGCCCTGCCCCTGGTGTTGGTGATCGCGACGTCCGGCTGTATGGCGGACAAGCGCCCCTTGCAGGCGATCGGTCTCGAAGGCGATGGCGCGACCGGCGACGCGCCGGCGGGCCTGCTCGAGGACGCGAACGCGGGGGAGGGAGGCTCGGCGGAGGCCGACCAGGTGTCGGGCGATGACTCGGGCAGCGGCGCCGACCTCGCGCCCAGCAACGACGCGCCACCGGAGGCGACGCCACCGGACACGACGAGCGAAGACACGGCCGCACCCGCGGACGCCGTGACCGATGCCGGCGTGGACGCCGGGGCCGAGGTCGGGGCGGACGGCGGGACGCCGGGCGACGCATCCCCGAGCGACGTCGGCGACGCGCAGGCCGAGACCGCCGGTGATGTGCTCCCTGCGGATGACGTCAAGTCGGACGGCTCGACACCGTCGGACGGTTCGGGCTTGGACGTGCCTGGCGACGACACACCGCCCGGAGACGCGGGGGCGGGTGACCTGGGCGCGGCGGACGCCGACCTGTCGGACGCCGGCGCAGCGGACGTGCAGGTCTCGGATCTCGGCGCCCCGGACCTCGGCGGACCGGACGTGGGGCAGACCGACCTCGGTCCGGTGGACGTGGAGCCGGTGGACACGTTCGTCCCGCTGTGCAAGGGCGTCGCCGAGTGCGACGACGGCAACCCTTGCACGGACGACGGCTGCAATCCGACGCTCGGGTGCTCGCACGTGGCCAACACGTCGGCCTGCGACGACGGCACGGCCTGCACGAGCGGCGACGCGTGCAAGGACGGCACGTGCGCAGGGAAGCCAGTCGAATGCGACGACAAGAACCCCTGCACCACCGACGGCTGCGACAAGGTCGGCGGCTGCACGCACGCCAACAACTCGGCCGCGTGCGACGACGGGGACGCGTGCACGAGCGGCGATGTGTGCAAGGACTCCGCCTGCACGAGCGTCCCGACCGAGTGCGACGACAAGGATCCCTGCACCACCGACACATGCGACAAGGCCACGGGATGCGCGCACGCTTTCAATACGGCCGCCTGCGACGACCTCGACGCGTGCACGAAGGGCGACACCTGCAAGGCCGGCACGTGCGCGGGGACCCCCAAGGTGTGCGACGATCAGGACGGTTGCACGACCGACACGTGCGAAAAGACATCGGGCTGCGTCTACACGAAGAATACGGCGCCCTGCGACGACAAGAACGCCTGCACGGACGGCGACGTATGCAAAGACGGCGTGTGCGCGGGCACGCCCAAGATTGCGTGCGAGGACGGCAACCCCTGCACGCTCGACACGTGCGACTCGGGCACCGGCTGCCTGCACCCCGCGGCGCCCGATGGCACGGTCTGCACGCTCCCGTCGCTCGGCCCCTGCGAGACCGGAGCGGTCTGCATCAAGGGCGTATGCACGGCCGAGAAGGCGCTCGGCGAGACCCTCCTCGACGCGCAGGTCGCTGGGACGACAGGCACGATCGCGGCGGTCGCGCAGACGGCGACGGGCTTCGCGCTCGCGGGGACGCGCACGGCGCAGGGCGGCACGGGTGACTTCTGGATCGTCGAGACGGACAAATCTGGACGCCGGGTAGCCGAATCGGCCTACGCGACGCAGCCGGGAGACGGGGCGACGGCGCTGGTCGCGATGACGGAGGGTTACGTGCTCGGCGGCTACACATCGTCGCTCGCGGGCGGCGGCACGGACGCGCGACTCGTGCGGACCGCGGCGAAGGGAAGCGAGATCTGGAGCCAAAACTTCGGCGGCTCGGGTGACGAGTCGCTCAACGCGCTCGCGATCGATCCGTTCGGCGGCTTCGCGTTCGCGGGCCACACGACGTCCAAGGGCGGGGGTGGCGCGGACCTCTGGCTCGTGCACGTGGGACCGACCGGCTCGGTCATGTGGGACAAGGCGTACGGCGGCGCGGGCAACGACGCGGCGTGGGGACTGGCGTGGCTGCCGGACGGCTGGGTCATCGCCGGCGAGTCCGACTCGAAGGGGTCGAGCGGCATCGACATGCGGGTCATCCGCACGGGGACGGACGGGGCGGTGGTCTGGGACGCGAGCTTCGGCGAAGGAGGCGACGCGTTCGGCCGCTCCGTGATCGCGCTCGGCGACGGCGGGTTCCTGGTGGCGGGCTTCGCGACGGGCGCGCAAGCGGGGCTGCGCCTCGTGCGGACCGACAGCGCGGGCAAGGTGCGGTGGACGCAGAGCGCGCCGCTCGCAGGCGTCACGGGCCTGTCGTTGCGCGGCCTGGTGGATGGCTACGCGCTCGCGGCCACGGCGACGGGCCCCGCGGGCGGACCTGGGGCCCATATCATGCACTTAGATTTATTTGGAAACGTATTGTGGGAGCTCGCGCTCGCGTCGCGCACACCGGGACAAAACGGCCTGGAGCTCGCCGGCGCGCGGCTCGCGGTCGCTGGCAACGCGACGAAGCCCACGCCGACGCAGGGCTGGATCCAGCTCTTCGACGTGTGGGGCCACGCCGACTGCGCGGCCGCGGGCGCCTGCATCGGCAAGTCGCCGGGCGAGTGCACGGACGCGGGCGCCTGCACGGCCGACCTGTGCGACCCTCTCAAGGGCTGCACACACGACGCGCAGCCCGGCTCGGCGCTGTGCGACGACGGCAGCGCCTGCACGGCGCCCGACCACTGCAGCGGGTCCGCGTGCGTGGGCGCGACGATCGTCTGCGACGACAAGAACGGCTGCACGACCGACGGCTGCGACCCCGCGACCGGCTGTAAAAACGCCAACAATACGGCTACATGTGATGATGCCAACGCGTGCACGAACGCCGACGCGTGCAAGGACGGCAAGTGCGTGCCCGGGCCGCAGCTCGTGTGCAACGACGGCAAGGTCTGCACGGACGACAGCTGCAATCCCGCGACGGGCTGCACGTACACCAACAACACGGCGAGCTGCTCGGATGGGGACTCGTGCTCCTACGGAGACCACTGCGTCAACGGCACCTGCGTAGCGGGCGGGTGGACCGACTGCAACGACGGCAACCCCTGCACGAACGACTACTGCAGCGGCGGCTACTGCTACCACGACCAAGTGTACTGCAACGACGGCAATCCCTGTACAGATGACGCATGCAGCGGCGGATCCTGCGCATATGTACCCAAGAACTGCGCCGACACCGA
>Ga0172370_10002088_pt1 | contig 29292 bp, 26 predicted proteins | sample LakKiv5m_FD_114538 | JGI IMG/M metagenome (GOLD analysis project Ga0172370, IMG submission 114538) | Freshwater microbial communities from Kabuno Bay, South-Kivu, Congo - kab_022012_11.5m | ecosystem: Environmental > Aquatic > Freshwater > Lake | place: Democratic Republic of the Congo...
AGGCGGTTCTGTGACAGGACAGCGTTTGCGAGCCCTTTGGTGCAATCCAGGGCATTCTACGAGGCATTTTTCGAAGTCTCATTTTTAAAAAATGCAGACTTTGGGACAGGCTCTATATAGCCGAACCAGGAGTGCCCGAAGCTCATGCGAGCGCGGTTGATGATGCCGCGGTTGCGGCGATCCCAGCGCAGGTCATGTCCGAAGGTAGCGCCGTTGGCGGAGAACCACGGGGAACCTTTCACCTCGTTCAGCGCGGGCACGCATACAGTTTTATCTTTGGGAATGATGATTTCCTCACCCAATTCGCGCGGTTGAAACCAGTGGCAGTCCAGGTGGTCGGTAAGCAGGCCGTAAATGCCGTTGCGCAGGCTTTCCAGGCTGCCGGCCTCGATGATGACATCGCCGTTATCGGTGCGCAGGCGGTAGGCATCGTTCAACCCCTTTGCCGCCTCGCCGAGATCTACCTGGCGCAGGCAGATGACCGGACCGGCAGCCTGGAAAGCCACCGGCAGCGTCGCCCCGCTCTGCAGCTTCAGGCAGCGCTGCAGATCATCGAGGGCTTCCACCAACTCCCGCTGCGGGGCAGTGAGGATAGCGCCTTTCCAGTAGGCGAGTGCATCCTGCCCGGGTGGAGGAATTGGCAGGAACGGTGCGATAATCGTATACTCTGTCTCTCCGGCGACGGCCAGCGTCAGCAGCGGTTTGGGCTGCCGCGCTTTCAGCGCCTGCATCTCCTCCCTGATGCTTGCCTGCGCGCGCGGCGCGTAAGTCGCCACCACGCGAGCGCGCTCGGTAATCTTCTCCACGCCGTTGTCCTTCATGTCGGCAGGGTCGGGACCTAACACTGAGATGAAAAGGTCGCGCTCCGTGCTGCCGTTTATGGCGATTGAGCCGGTTATCACTTCCCGCTGAAGATCCTCAGGCGCAAGGAAGCTCCATATCCACTCGACGCTCTTTCCGGCCTGAATGCTCTTAGCGAACCGGCCGCCGGTAATTTTCAGCACGCGGGAGGTTTTCAAGCGGGCGCCGATTCGCACCGCCGTCTTACCCTCGTTGACAAATTGCGTGCGGGCGACGATCTTCCCCGGGTTCTTCGTATCCGGGGCGCTGGTGGTATAAATCTTAAGGTCGCGATAATTGGGAAAGGCAGGGGCGGCAGCGGTCGAGAGCTGCGTCAGGCAGAGCAGCAGAAAAGCGAATATCAGTGCAGGGGCAACGCTGCCGGAAGTATGACGATAACCGAGCATGTGAGCCTCCTCTCGTCTTCAGAGCATGATTGCGGTTCTACGGGAGACAATTCGCTCCCGGCGGGAGTTTACCTGTCACGGGGAAGCGATTCTTTACCTGATAAGCGCCATGGCGTTGTATGCCGCTCCCGCTGCCGCTTCTTCCTGCCCTTTGGTAATAACCAACGGCAGGCCGAATACCTCCTCCGCCATGCGCCGCAGCAATGGATTGCGGCGCAGGGCGTTGCCGCCGGCGAGCAGACGCTCTCTACCGGAACATGCTTCCGCCGGCAGCATATCACGCAGGTTGGTCATGATGCCGCGCGCCAGGCCGCGCGCCAGCGGGCCGAGGGTGAAGTTGCGCAGGTCGATGCCGTCGATACTACCGCGCAAAGCGGGAGCGTGTCTTTCACCGAGGAAGTGGGGGGAGACGGACAGCTCGGTTTCCGCCGCCAGCCCCAACTCGTTCAGCCGGGCATACAGCGTGTCGTCGGCAGGGCCGGGAAGGTCGAGGTCGCGCAGCCATACCCGCGCCGCCTCCGTTAGCCACGTCCAGGCGGCGCCGCCGCAGAGGCTTGCCGCGGTGAGGAGATATTGTCCGCCGGGGTAGGGACGATATTCATATGTTTCGCCGGCTTCGCCAGGAAATGGAACCACCGCGGAAAGCTGTCCGCCGGTGCCGAGGGTGAGCGCCAGCTCCCGCTCCGGCTCGCGCAGCGTGGCGAGCAGGGAAGCCTGGTGGTCGCCGATGGCGACGGCGACCGAGATATCGGCGGGAATTCCCAGGCGGGCAGCCATCTCCGGAACGACGCACCCGGCCAGGCTCCCGCCGGGCCGCACCTCCGGCAAAAGCCGCCGGTCGATGCCCGCCCGCTCGACCGCGTCGAAATCCCACTCCAGCGCGCGCAGGTCGAACAGGCCCCAACTCGCGGCGTCGGTGGGGTCGATGATGGGGTGGGGGAGGGCGCACAGGTGGGCGGTGAGGTAATCGTGGATGGTGCAGGCGCCGGCGGCATTCGGTGGAAGCGCGTCGTGCTCTCGCAGCCAGGCCAGCGTGGCGCAGCCGAAGCCGCTGCTCAAGCGGTAGCCGGTCTTATTGAATAATTCACGCAAGAACACTTCATCACAGCGACCATCCTGCCAGGTGACCAACGGCGAGACAGCCTGCCCGGAAACGTCCGTCAGCAGCATGCCATGCATCTGCCCGGTCAGGCCGACCGCCAGCACCTGACTACGAAAATCTGCCGGCAGTTCTGCCACGCAGCGCCAGGCCGTCTCCTTCAGCACGGAAACGTCCTGTTCGCTCGCGGGCAGGCTGCTCGCGCTACGGCAAGATAACACCCGGTTCTCATCGATGATGACGGCGGCAATTTTAGAGGTGCCGATATCGAGACCGAGCAGCATCACGCCTTCCCATCCGACATCAGCACCCTGATTTTTTCCTCAACCAGCGCGGCGTGCGACCGGATGGCGGGGGGCAGAATGATATGCGGGAACTTCTCATCCGGTAGCTCCGCCAGCGAGGCGCGCAAGCCGGTGAAGAAGGCGATGCGGCCTTCGGCGCCGATGTTCACCTTGGCGATGCCGAGCTCGATGGCGCGGCGGATGTCATCGTCCGGGATGCCGCTGCCGCCATGGAGGACAATGGGGATATTCACCCGCCGGCCTATCTCCGCCAGGATATCCAGCGCCAGCTTCGGCTCCTGGCGGTAGACGCCGTGCGCGTTGCCGATGGCCACCGCCAGCGCGTCGATGCCGGTCTCCGCGGTGAAGCGCTCCGCCTCGTTGGGGTCGGTGTACCAGGAAGCATCCGGCAGCGAGCCTTCCTCCTCGCCCACGTGCCCCAATTCCCCCTCGATGGACACGCCCGCCGCATGGGCGATCTCCGCCGCCCGCCGGGTGAGGGCGATATTCTCCGCCAGCGGAAAGCGCGAGCCGTCGAACATCACGCTGGTCGCCCCGCAGGCGATGGCGCGCTCGATCTCCGAGATTTCCGGCGCGTGGTCGATGAAGACCGCCACCGGCACGCCGGCCTTGCGCGCGAAAGAGAGGGTAAGGTCATACAGCTCCTGCTCGCCTGCCAGGTCCAGTTCCTGCCGCCAGAGGGAAATGATGACCGGCGAACGCAGGCGCTCGGCGGTGGAGATGACGGTGCGGGCCGAGTAGATATCCCAGATATTGAGCGAGCCCACCGCGTACCCGCGCCGGCGGGCGTCGCCGAGGATGATGTCGAAGGTTGAGAGAGACATGCGCCGTTTCCTTTGGAGCGCGGACCTCCGAGTCCGCGCTTGTCAACTCTCGCGGACTCAGAGGTCCGCGCTCCCAGCCACGCTCGCCCCCGCATACAGGCCCCAGGCACGGCCAAAATTGGTGGCGAGGGCGAAGAGAACGTCGTTCTGCCCCTGCTGCCAGCTCACCCTGGCCTGATATTCGCCGGGGGTAGCGGGATTGGCGGCGTCGTGGCGGGCGTCTATCGCTTCGCCGTTCACCCAGACCTTGATCGGACCGTCGGCGCCGTAGATCAGCAGGCCGGCGCCCGCCTGCTTTGCCTGGTGGCGGGTAAGCAGGTAGATCACGCCGTCCTTGCCTTCGTGGATGCCGCGGATGTCGAGGAAGCCGTTCTCCTTGAGGGTAGTGCGGCCTTCGATATCCTGATTGCACAGGCCGGCGGCGGGGGTCGGCAGCTTGCGGATGTCCTTCACCGGCGCTTGCAGTGTGCTTACCGCGAACCGGGTGAAGATGGTGTCGGCCCACTGCTCGGCGCGTTTGCGTTCTGCATCGGTCAGCCGCGCGGCGCCCACCCAGGTATTTGTGCCTTTGTAGATGCCCTGCTTCTTCGCCGCCGCCAGGCGTTTTGTCGCCGCGGGGATTTCGGCAGAATATTGCGGCAGCCACTGCGCCTGCGCCACCAGCATCTCGTCGGTCATCTGCGAGATATCCGTCGGGTCGCAGACCGCGCCGGTGAGCGGATCCATCAGCATCGCCTGCTTGAGCAGCTTCACGTCGCCGTCCACCGCCGCCTGCACCGCCAGCCGCTGCACGGAGATCGACGCGTTGCACACCGCCGCGCAGCCGAGTGGAAGGTCGCCGACGATGGGTATATTCACCCCGTTGCGATCCACATAGCCCGGCACTTCGATGATGGCGTCCGCCGGCAGGTTGGTGATGCAGCCATGGTTGACGATGTTGAAGTGCCCGCGGTAGAGTCGCCCGGTCTCCTTGGCTTCGATGATATAGCTGCCGTGCTCATGCCCGCGGCCTGCCGGGGTGATGGGCGCGCTCGGTTCCGCCAGCCACTTGGGGTAGTCGGTCTCGAACCAGTTGCGTCCCTCGGTGCAGGCACGAAGGTAGCCACCCGTCTCGCCCACGCCCCAGTTCCCATTGCGCCAGGCATCCTCGTCCAGCCAGTCGCGGATCTCCGCCGGGCGCTTGCGGTACCAGGCCAGGTATTCCGACAGGTGGCCGTTGGACTCGGTGGAGAAGTAGCCGAAGTGCCGCAATACGTCGATGCGCACCTTCTCACCTTTGGAGAACATCGGGTGTTTCTCGAAGCCCTCCAGCAGCCGGTCGCACCAGTCTTCGTCGTTATAACGCACCTGGATATACCAGGTCTGGTGGTTGATGCCGGCGCAGATGATGTCTACCTCGTCCGTCCGCACCTTCACGTATTGCTCGGGCTTCTTGCCCTCATTCATCAGCAGCTCGATCACCTGCGCAATCTGTGCGTGGCCGCCCATCACGCCGTGGCAGAGGCCGATGGTATCCACCCCGCCGAAGTGATTGGCCGCCCAGGTGTTCATCGCGTTGGGGTTGGCATAGTTGAGGAAGAGCACGTCCGGCTTCGCCACCTCGCGAATGTCCGTACAGAAGTCGAGCACCGCGGCAACGTTGCGCTGGCCATACATGATGCCACCCGCCGCCAGCGTGTCGCCCACGCACTGGTCGATGCCATATTTGAGCGGTATATCGATGTCGGTCTTGAACGCCTGCAGCCCACCGATGCGCACGCAGCTCACCACGTAATCCGCCCCTTCCAGCGCCGCCCGGCGGTCGGTGGTGGCGGTGATGGTCGCCGGCAGATTATTTTCGCGGATGTCCTTCTGGCATAGCTGCGTCACCATATCCAGGTTGCGCTCGCTGACGTCAGTGAAGGCGAACCGCGTGTCCGCCAGCTCCGGCACCGCCAGCACGTCGCGAAATAACCCCCGCGTAAATCCGATGCTCCCCGCACCGATGAAAGCCACTTTGATAGGCATGGCCGTTCCTTTCTGATCTGAAAATTCACAGGATGGATAGGATAGTAAGGATATTCACGGTGAAGGAGTAATCATCCTGCTGAAAGTGACAGGAGATGCAGGAATATTGCCTAATATCATGATGGAGGAGCATTACATGCCAACCGAAGTGGCCATCGACGGCGTCAAGTTTCTCATCAACGGCCGCCCCACGTATGAGGGCGTGACCCATTACGGCAAGCCGGTCGAGGGGCTGCTGTTCAACTCGCGCATGATCCAGGCGGTGTTCGACGACGCCTGCCCGGAGACGCGGGCGTGCTGGCGCTATCCGGACACCGGCGCGTGGGACCCCGACCGCAACACCGACGAGTTCTGCGCGCAGCTTCCGGAGTACCGCAAATGCGGGCTGCTGGCGGTGACCGTCGGCCTGCAGGGCGGCGGGTCGGTCTACACGCCGGAGATCTACGACCAGTATGATAATTCCGCCTACGAGCCCGACGGCACATTCAAGCCGGCGTATTTCGACCGCCTGCGCCGCATCCTGCACGCCGCCGATGCCGCCGGCATGGTGGTGATCGTCAACTATTTTTACTGGAAGCACGTCGCGCGCATCTCGGACGACAACACCCTGTATGATATCACCGAGCGGGTCACGGCCTGGCTGTTGGAGACCGGATATCGGAACATACTGGTGGACGTGGCGAATGAGGCCGCCGACTGGTGGCGCCGCCCGGCCTTCGCGCCCGGGAACGTCCACCGCTTCATCGACATTGCGAAAAGCACCACCCTGCATGGCCGGCGCCTGCTGACCGGCATCAGCACGGGCGGGGGCGAGGCGCTGCCGGCGGAACCCTGGCTGGCGGCGGAGGATTTTTCGCTGCCGCATGGCAACGGCTGCTCTCCCGATCAGCTCAAGGCGAAGATTCGCCGCCTGCGCGAGATGGATGGCTACCGCAAGCGCCCGCGCCCCATCGTGGTGAACGAGGACAGCATCTTCACCGCCAACCTGGAAGCCGCCATCGAGGAGTACGCCTCCTGGGGTTTCTATGCGCAGGGCTACGGCAGCGGCTACCGCGACTTGAAGGACTGGACCGAGCACGGCCGTGAGGCCACCATGGAGGAATTGAGCGGCTACCAGACCCTCCCCGTCAACTGGGGCATCAACACACCGGAGAAAAAGGCGTTTTTCACGGCACTTACAGCCATTACCCGCTAACAAACCTCATTCTGTATTTTAATTTTCATTCACTCCGTATGGTTCTCTCCTGCTCCTGTGTCTTTCTGGCTGATAGGAGGTAAACAGGTATGAATGTGCTGCGCATGTATCTGCAACCAGGCCTGTTCCTCTATTTAACAATTTCGTTCTTCCTGTCGAATGTCGTTTCGGGGATCATAGGCTCGATCGTATATATGCTGTTATCGCTCAAGGTACGATGCCAATATCATTGCCGGATCATTTTTCGGCAGTCTAGTTTTACTGCCGGTTCAAGTCATCATCTACATATACTTGTTCATCATTACCCCGCTCATATCGCGATGGTACGTCTATCTGCCAGTGGCGGTTGTCGGCAATATAGGTGCACTCTTCCTGTTTATACATCTAGATAAGGTCATCAGCGGTGAATTGAATCATGCCACGAGCTATAACAACCAGTATTCAGTCTATGTAATCATTATTGTTGCGCCACTGATGAATCTACTGCTGAGCAGTGTGAATAGGGGTGATGTGTAAGTCGAGTTCGAACTTTCTTTCTCGGGGCCTGAATCCTATGCTTGCTTGCCAATGAATAGCATTCTGATACCATTAAAGACGACAGAAAGGATAGTGGCGACGAGAAGGCTCTGTATTGCCGCTATTATTATTACCGGTAAAAAAGAAGTACCGAATGAGTAGCCAAGCAGTAGCGGCAGGATGACGAAATACAACTCCCATGAGTTTGACGCACTCTCAAATAAGTTGAAGCTGGTCAAGCCATACATCGTGATCGCGAAATGCACGGCTGCGATTACTAAAATTGTCCATACTATACGCCGCGGGATAGTCATCTCTGTTCCTCCCTATCGAGAAAGACACGAGAAACTGCCCTTTCCGTATTATAGAGCTGCCTATACAGCGAAGCAAAGAATCAGTGTAACCTGCGAAATCTGCAGTTTCAATAGGGATAGCGCGTCCAGCAGGCGAATATAACAGCAGTGAGCCTGCAGGGACGGAGCGTACAATTTGGCGAAGAGGCGATGCTGGTGCGGCGCGCGCAGGGTGGCGACCGCGCGGCGTTCGACCGCCTGGCGAGAAGTTATCGCGGCATGGTGCTGGCGACCGCTTACGCGCGCCTGCATGACCGCGAGGAGGCGGAGGACCTGGCGCAGGACATCCTGCTGCGCGCGTGGGCGAAGCTGCCGGGGTTGAAGGACCCGGCGCTGTTCGCGGCGTGGCTGAAAACCATCGCCCTGCGCACCGCGCTGAACCGGGCCACCCGGCGGCCGTCGCCGGCGCTGTCGCTGGATGAGGTGGCGGAGACGAGGGCGTGCGCGGCGCGAGAGGGCGATCCGCTGGCGCGCTGCCTGACGCAGGAGTATCAGCGGGCCGTCTACCTGGCGTTGAGCGGGCTGCCGAGCGAGAACCGGCTGGCCATCGTGCTGCATATCTGCGAGGAGTTCAGTTGCCCGGAATTGGCCGAGCTCTTCGCCGTGCCGCTGACCACCATCGAAGGCCGCGTGCACCGCGCGAAGGCGCAGTTGCGTCGCGTGCTCGGCGACGACATCTACCATCGCGCATCCCTCGCCCGTGAGGGAAGAGAGGCGACATCATGAACATCGCGACATCCGATCTGCTCGAGCTGGTCCGGCACAACCGGCGCTTCGGCGTGATGCTGGCCGGTGGGGTAGCCACCCCCGACGCGCTGCGCGCGCTGGCGGCGGAAGCCTCGCCGGCTTACCGGGAGGTCATCACGCGCGTGCTGGAAAGCGTGGAGGCCGGCAAACCGTTCACCGCGCCGCTGCATGACTTTCCGACACTGATCCCGGCCATCTACCTCGAGTGGGTAAGCTTCGGCGAGGAGACCGGCACGCTGGATGTCGGCGCACAGGAGGTTGCCGAGCTGCTCGAGCCGGTCGCCATCGGCGGAGGCGACGCGGAGCTGGGTTGGGAGCGCATCGAGGGCGCCGTTTCCTTGATCCAGTTCACCCGGCGCTGCGCCGAACTGCTGGAAAAGGGGCTGGAGTGGTGGCGCGTGCTCTACCTGCTGATCGTGGAAGCGCCGCCCAACTTCGCGGACATGATCAAGGAGTTGCTACCCAAGCGCGACGATCCGCGCGGCTGGCTGGCCCTCTGGCAGCGGTTGGACGACTATCCGCTGGTCTTCTCGCCCTTCTACCGCGCCATGGTGCGGCTGGGCTGGGAAGCGCGCGCCATCGACGAGACCATGCGGAACCTGGCCGATCTGCTCTACGAGGACTGGCGGCTGGCGCGGCGCAACCGCTGTTATAAGGACCGCGCTTCGCTCATCATCGATCACGGCGCCGCGCCCGCCGCGGAGTGGGGTGAGCTGTCCGTGCCGCGGCAAAAACTCGTCATCATCCTCTTCTGCCGCGCCGCCGCCCTGCTGTTGAGCGCCGGCCACGACCCGGCCGATGCCCTTGCCGCCTGCGCTCTGCTGCTGCCCGCCGCTCAACAGGAAGCACTGAAATTAAAATTGGAAGAGGATGATCCGGTCGCTGCCCTCCACAATCTCGGCTGCTTCCCGCCCTTCGTGCTGGCCCTCCTTGCCAGCGGCCAATCGCGCGGCCGCCTGGACTACGCCTTCAGTCAGGCGGCAACGGTGCTGCATGCGGAGATGGAGTGAGGAAAACAGCACTGTTTGGAAGCCTGGCGACAGCCGCGCGCCCGGTAGAAATTTATAGTGCCCGGAGGCTTTGCTATCTGAAAGTTCACGGGCGCTATAAATTGCCAACGGGCGCGCGGCTATCGCCAGGCTTCCACACAGTGCTCATTATCCAGCCAGGCGGTAAACGAATACCCGAGCATTGGTTCTATTTGGGCACCTTGAACACACGCATCGTCTTCCCCTTCTTCGTCTCCACCACCCATGCCAGGCGGGTGCCCTCTTTGGTGAAGGCCAGGTGCTCGCGAGCGACCACCTGACGGCGAACTGTCAGCGTATACATTCCCGGCCGGAAACCTCGAGCAGACGATCTGAGGACTATTCCCCCCGTTGGTGTTATTTTCAGCAAATTCGCATTAGGATCGATAGGAACGGCGTATCGTCCGATCGGACGCCCGTCACGGTAGAGCGTCAGCACGCGGCGCTCGCGCTGCAGGCGGGGATACTTTCGGATGGTCGATTTAAACGTGGTGGCCACCTGATGGGGCCAGACGCTGCGCGATTCGGCGATGGCGACCAGGCGCCCGTCATCCCAGATGGCGGCTCCAATCGATACCTCGCCAGCAGGATATGATGGCTTGAGCGACTCCGCCGAAGACCGATACTGGTGAGCCGTTCCCCGGTTGTCGAGCGGTTCGATCGTATGATGCATTGCCGGGATCACGCCCACCGTGCGCAGGCGCAGCGGCCCATGATGCCAGTCCAGTACCTGCAGAGCACCGTTGTGAGTAGTCCACACGCTCCCGTCTTCTCCCCACCACCAGGACAGCAGTTCCTCCGGAAAGATTCCAATGCTGCCTGCCGCCGTGCTGCCGGCAAAGCGCTGCGCCAATCCTCGCTTCGGCACGAAAAGAAAATATTTGCCGTCATGCAGGATGATGCCGGTTTCCCCGGTAGAGCGCGCGGTGGAAAACAGCCGGCGCTTTGCCCGGATATCATATAGAGACATCGTGTAAGTCAAGATTCGCCAGCGATACCGTCCCGATGTCGTGACATAGCCTTCCTTCCCGAGGGTGACATACCGGGGATCGGCGCTTGTAATCCAGGGGAGAAATTTAGCGGTCAGCAGCGCCTCGCCGCGATCGTTATACAACTTCCGACTGTCGGTGAAGTGCCCGTCGTCCGTGACGGCAAGGGAATCTGAATAGAGACCGTCCGCCAGGTCGAGCACCTTACGGCGCCCATCCCGCCAGGCGAACGTGATGCGATGGATATTGCGTTTGTCGGCCGGGAGGACTGCTACCTTCCGGTCCGGGCTGGCCACTCCCACCGCGCGAAAAACCCGCAGCGGGCCGGGCAGCGGCTTCCCGTCATCATCCAGCCAGCGCGCGGTGAAATTGTAGATGCCTTTGCTCTTCCCGGTCGGCCCCTCCATCGCCGGGTAACCGCAGCCGTTCATGGAGAAATGCAGAAAGCAGTTGGATGGGATCACCCGTACCGTGATGGGGCGCATGCCCCGGCCTGAAGCGAGATACCACCCGCCGGCCAGCAGCATGAGGATAAGCAGCGCCCACGCCCACCGCGGCAACCGCCGGCGGCGCGGACGGGCGCTTTTTTGCGAAGCATTTTCCATCCTGGGCCTCCTATCAAGAGATTATATCATGCTCAAGCTCTCCAAGGCTCCTCTATCTGATAGCTTCCAGGCACTATCACTTCCAACGGGCGCGCGGCTGTCGCCAGGCTTCCAAACAGTGCTCATTATCCATACAGGCGCTAAACATGACCGGGCATGGGTTCTCTAACCTGCAGCCCACTTCTTTTTCATCTTCTCCATTTCATCATTCACCCGCACCGGTTTGCCGGGGCAGGGTTCTTCGATGATCCACTTGCCATCTTCCTTGCGCACGGGCAGGCGCTGTTTCATCGTGGGCGGGATGGCGGTTTTGGTGGGGTGTTCGGCGTACCAGTAGGCGGTGCTGCTCATCTCATTGGCCAGGTGGTTGCCGTGGCCGTGCTCGATGGTTACTTTGATCTCTTTCGTGAAGCGCACCGGGTTCTCCAGGTGGTGGACGTAGCTGGTCTGGTAACCGCCCGCCTCGCCGGCCCACAGGCTTTTACCTTCTTCCAGCGTGTTGCCCTCGAAGATGGCGGAGCCGTTGCGCAGGAAGGCGTTGGGCTGCATGCCCCACGCCTGGTTCAGGTAGTCCTCGCTGCCGGTGCCATGCAGGTCGGGCGGCCAGTGGTAGCCGTCCACCCAGATCATGTCGTCGCCCTCACCCCACCAGGAGCCCTGGAAGTTGGTTACGCTGAGGTTGCAGCCGAGGTAATGCCCGCGCCCCTTTGTCTCCAGGATGACGTAGTTGTTCTCCCACGCCAGCTCTTCCGTATTGACGATGTCCGCCTGGGCGGTGTTGACACTGATTTCCGGTCCCCAGCCGCCGAAGGGCAGCGTTCGGCGAAACTCGGAGTGGAAGTAGCCCATCCCTTCGAGCCCCTCCACGACGCAGGTTTCATAATCGACGTAGAAATACTGCCCGTGGTCCTCCGCGCTTTCGTTAATCAACTCCACTACCGCCCGCCGCTTGAAGGGCATCGGCGCGTAGCAGTTGAGCGCGCAGCCGCCGTCGAAGCCGTTGTTATTGCGCGTGGAAGCGGTGAAGAGCAGCGACTGGTAGGAGTTCACTATGCCGTGCCCCAGCCCGAAGAAGTCGCCGAGCGGGCACAGCACGCTGGGGTAGTCCGCATCGTCCCAGGTGATCTTCAGCAGGCATTCGCGGTAATGGGCGCCTTGCGTCATCCACAGGTGCGTGATAATCCCCGGCCCGCGGATGTCCGCCAGCACGCGGGACTGCCCGGCGGGAATAGTCCAGGCGTCGGCATTGCGCCCCGTGGTATCCCAGGAAGAGAAGCGGCCCGTTTTCCTATCGCGAAGACGGGCGAGATTGCGGAGATGCATGGCAAGCTCCTTATCAGGTGAGATGAGGAACGTATTATCCGGGAACCTGCATTTTCCTGCTAACTTGTGAGAGGATAAGCGTGCCGGGTGCTGAAATGCCATGGGAGTTATGTGAAGTATGGGAAGAATGGGAGAGAACTGATATTGTATGCCATTCTTCCTATTCCTCCCATACTTCTCATTCATCTTTTGCCAGCATTGCCGCGTATTCGCCAAACTTGCCGCACAGCAGTCTCAGCTCCCTCACGTAGCTGAAGGTCAGATCCAGCATCTTCATCTCCGGATCGAATCCGCCCAGGCTCCACGGGTGCCAGATGAGGGTGACGTGGGGGTTGCCCACCTTCACCGCCCGGTCGATGAAGATGCGGTTGATGGCGAATTCGTCCTCCGGCGATGCGAACAGGCCGGCGGGGATGGCGCCGGGGAAGGGAGCGGACGGCGCCGCCACGTCGCCCAGCGAGACCACCGCCTTCTTCAGCACGTTCTCGTGCCAGCCGCAGCTCGGAATCTCCCACAACGCCGGGTAGCCTTGCGCCGCGTAGGTATACGCCGGCTGGATGATCGCCGGCAGGGTGTCGTTCGGCCCCCACAGCACGGAGGAGACGTATTGATACCTGCCTTCCTTCAACAGCTCCAGCAGGCGCGGGGTATGCTTCAGGCCCTCGCCGTATCCCCACGGCGGGCGGAAGCCGTTCACCTGCCGGCCGAACAGGTCCTCCAGCCGCTGCTTGCTGCCGAGTATTTCATCCGGCAGCGTGTGCTCCGGCACCGGTGGGGCCACCGACCGGCTGTGCGTCGCCAGCAGCTCGTGCGTATGCGTATGCGATGCAATCTCGAACAGCGGGTTGTCCAGCAGCGCCTTCATCTCCGCCTCATGCCCGGGCACGATCCCCGACACGATGAAAAAGGTTGCCGGCATGCCATGCTTCTCATGAATCTCCACGATGCGCGGCAGCGCGGCGTGGCATTTCGGGTTTTCGGTATCGTAGGCGGCAAGATAAGTAGTCATGAAGGCCCTCCCGTCGTCAATTTCGGCACAGATTAGTATACGAAATCAGACATTCGCTGTCATCCGCAACAAAAGCCCTTCAATAATTTCACTTTTATACCATATTTCATGCAACGAAGCCGGATATCACGTGTCTATAATTCCTGGTTATCTGGGGATCACTTTGCATTCATCTTTTATTTTCGAAAAACCAGATCAACCGCGGATTGCAAGTCGATATGGAATAATGGGTATGCTGAGGCTTCAATCACGCAGGAAAGGGAGTCACAGGGATGTCGCAGCGAGCGATATGCGAACGAATTTGGACGGAAGAGAGCGTGGTGGCGGCCATACAACTCGAGGCCGGCGCCGGTCATGAGCTCAGCTATATGCGCACCGAAAAGCGTGTGCCCGCGCTGGTCCGCGCGGCTGAACGTGTCTTCGGCACCTGGGGCGCGGCCGTGCACGCCGCCGGTTTCGACTACGAGTCCATCCGGCGCTATCGCCGCTGGACTCACGCGCGCGTGATCGAGCGGATCCGGGAATGGCACGCGAAGGGCGCCGACCTTAGCTGGTATTATGTCTCCACCGAGCTGGACCCGCCGCTGGCGGCGGCCGCCCTGCATGGCGGGCGCTTCGCGCGCTGGACCGACGCGTTGCGCGCCGCCGGTTTGAATCCGGACCAGGTTTCGCGGTATCGCCGCTGGACGCTGCCCAAGATTCACGCGGAATTGCGCAACCTGAAAGAGCAGGGACTGCCGCTGGACCGGGAAAGTCTGTCCGCCGAAGCCGCCGGCCTGCTGGCCGCGGTGTATCGCCATGGCGAGGGGCTGGTGGCAGAGCGAAACGCGCTTTTCACCCGCGCTCCCTACGGCGCCCACGCCCACCACGAAACCGAGGCGGAAATAAACGCCGCGCAGGAGCTGGACGACCTCGATGACCTGGCCGAGCTGATCAACGCATAATCGCTGCCGGAGCGCGGGCATCCTGCCCGCGCGGGAGCATACTGATGGGGAATGAGGGGCGACGCCTTTCCTTCCCTTTTTGCTGCCGCTTAGACCTGCCCTTCCCGCCCTCGCCAACGCTGCGTTTTTCCGCTACAATGTTGCTGACATGTTCACCCGTTTGCCGCAATCACGCCTGGTCGCCCTCGATCTGGAGACTACCGGTCTCGATAGGGAAGCTGACCGCATCGTAGAGATGGCCGCCGTGCGCTGGGAAGATGGACGCGAAACGGGCCACTTTCAGGCGCTGATTAATCCCGGCTGCCCCATTCCGGCTGCCGCCACCGCCATTCACGGCATCACCGACGCCATGGTGGCCGACTGCCCGCCCGCCGCCGAGGTGCTGCCTATCTTCCTGGACTTCTGTCAGGCTACCGCGGTAATCGCGCATAATGCCAAGTTCGACATGGGCTTCCTGCGCGCCGAGAGCGCGCGCGCCGGCATCCCGTTATTTACCAGCCCGGTCATCGACTCGTGCGCCATGGCGCGCCGCCGGCTGCCCGGCATGCCAAATTACCGGCTGGAGACGCTGAAGCGCCTGCTGGGATCGGGGAAGCGGCAGGAACACCGGGCGCTGCAGGACGCGCGCGACTGCCTGGCGGTTTACCTTCGCGCCGTGCAGGCGGGCGTGCCTTCACCGCCGCCGGGGACGGTCATCCACCCGCCCGACACCGCCCATCTGGAGCTATTGCGCCGGGCGCACGCCCGCGGCGAGCTGCTGATGATCGAATACCAGGACGGCCGCGGCCGCACCACCCGCCGCGCCATCCGTCCCATGCAATTCGATCCGCGGTTCCTGGTGGTGGAAGCCTACTGTCATCTCCGCAACGACACGCGCCATTTCTATCTCGGCCGCATCCGCCGCGCCTGGTTGCCGGAGTAGAAACCACAGATTGCACTGATTAAACAGATTAATTGTCTGATGAAACAAGGCTGATATGATGGATCATCACGGCTTCAAATCTGTTAAATCTGCGTAATCTGTTGTTTCACTCCTTCTTCGTCAACGCTTCCAAGACAACGCGGCGCATCACTTCGACGGGCGCGTCCACTTCGGCGAAGCGCTCGAATTGCAGCACCGCCTGGTTGACGAACATCTCCACTCCGGAGACGACGGTCAGCCCGCGGGACTTCGCCCCGGCCAGCAGCTTCGTTTCCAGCGGAGTATACACGATATCGAAGACCACCTGTCCGGGCCGGAACAGCTCGACCGGGACAAGCGAGGCGTTTTCTTTCGGGTGCATGCCGACCGGGGTGCAGTGGATAATGATATCCGTCCGTTCCATCGCCGCCGCCAGCGTCTCATCGGTCAGCGGCGCCGAGGTAATATGGGCGTCGGTACCGGCTTGCAAATCCGCCGTCAATTGGGCCAGCATCGCTTCCTGGATATCCAGCAGCCGCAGCTCCGCGGGACGGGCGCGAAAGGCGAGCGAAAAAGCGATTGCCCGCGCGGCGCCGCCGGAACCGAGCATCAGCACATGCTTGCCGGCCGGATCGACGCCCGCGTCGCGCAACGCCTTCAGCGCTCCCGGCCCGTCGGTGCCGAAACCGAGCAAATGACCACCCTCGTTGATTACCGTGTTGATCGAGCCGATTTTGCGGTCGATACCTTCCACTTCATCCACGTGCTGAATGGCGGTTACCTTGTGCGGGATGGTGATGCTCATGCCACGGAAGGAAGGGATCGCGCGCATGCCGGCCAGCACAGCGCCCACGTCCTCCACTTGAAAGGCAAGGTAGACGAAGTCCAGCCCCCGCGCGGCGAAAGCGGCGTTGTGAATCGCCGGCGACAGACTGTGCCCAATCGGATTGCCGATCACCACGCAGAGTCTGGTATTTACGTTTATCGGACGAGTATTATTCATGAGAGTCTCCATCACTTATCACTACTTACTTCATCATCAAGCTCCGCCGCTTTCTTAACTACTTTGATCAGTTCCTTCCAAACCTCCGGCGTCTCCGCCCACGCTTTCACGAATTCCTGATATCGTGTCTCACGAAACCGCCGGCGATCGTCTTCCAGGGCGCCGAGGCCGGGAAGAAGGCGGGGCATCGCGCGTGCATGGCCGAAATAGGCGGTCGCCCGCGCCCGCTCCTCGTCGATGAAGCGCGGCAGCAGTTCCAGCCAGACATCGCAATCGTGGATGTCGCCGAGCTGCTCCTGCAGTGTTTTCACCGTCTTCACGGGCGCCTTCAGCTCGTCCGGGTAGAGCGGAGCCAGCAGCTCCATGGTGTAACGCAGCCGCTTGGCGGCAATGCGCATGGCATGCAGCTCCTCTTTGCGCTCCGGCTGGGAAACATAGAGATCGTAAGCGAGCAGCTCGGTAAGCCGGCCGGTGATAGCCTCTTCCGCCAGCGCGAAGAGGGCGGGAGAAGCCGGCTCGACATGCCGCATGAGCGCACCCGCGCGAGCGTTGCGCAGGTATTCTTCCATCTCCTCGATCAGTCGGTCCTTCTCCAGGCGGTCGAGCGCGCGCGCCACGCGATCCTGCAGCGCCGCCCTTCCCTGGCGCAGGCGCAGCAGCAAGCGCCGCGCGCCGGGCCGGCAACGATGGTCCGCGCAGGACTCGGCGAATTCCTCTACGCAGGCGATCTGTACGTCCGCGTCGCGCGCCTCGCCCAGCGCCCGGGTGACGCGCCGGATACTCGGCAGCCACGCTGCCGCCTTCTTTGCCGGCAGGCATTTACCGAACAATCTCAGCGCCGCGCGCAACCGCCGCGAAGCCACGCGCATGCGGTGAATGAACTCGATATCCCGCGCCTCGCGCACTCCCTCCCGCTCTCCCGCGAGCGCATCCACCCGCGCCAGCAGCATCTCCGCCGCGAACAGCCGGCAACCGGGATCTCTGATTTCATCAAGCATGATGTTAATGTTCAATGCGAAAAAGTCAAAATCCTTTGCCGAAATGACGGACATCGTTGATATGCGCGCATAATGTGGAACCACATCGACAGATGATAATGGCCGATCGGTAATAGATCAATAATAAGTATACATTGCGTCATCATTATCGAATTGAACGCACCGTGTCATCTTTTTCAGGCTGAAGACAGAGGACTGAGGGCAGCAGAACTCCTTAGGCCGCTCAAGAAGCGAAAAAATCATGTCGTTGCGTAATATCATTGCCGCCGCCTGAATTTTTTTTATATAATTGTTGATCTTCTTGTCTTTTATTATTATTATATATCCGGTAGGAGTCCACCGAATCGGTATAAGAAATGGAGGAATGTCCAGATGCCTACCCCCGAGACAATGTCACTGGAAGAACTCGATGCCACGATTGCGAAGCTTCATGCGCGCCGGCAGGAATTGAAAGCATCGAGCAAGGGCGCCCGGCGGAAGATTGCGACTCTGTCGAGACGGCGCGAGCGGTTACTTGACCAGATTCATGCCCTCGATGTCGATATCGCACAACTTCGCGGCGAGACGATGGCGACACCGGAACCGTCGGTTCAGCATCGCCGGCAGTCTACAGTAGTCGAGGACGCTATCATCGAATGCATCAGAAGCCATGCCGCCGCCAAACGCGCGACGATCATTGCGGAATGCCACCTGTCGCCCGCCAACGCCTCGGTCTACCTCCGCCGCCTTTGCGACGAAGGGAAACTGGTTAAGAGCGGTGAAAAGAGCGCCACCACGTATTCGCTGCCGTAAGGAGCGTTTAGCGCCGATTCAGCCGGTTCAGGAGGCAATGTCATGGCAGACTTTGACCGGACGCCGGTGTTGAAACGACAAACGCCGTCGAGGCAGCATGGATTCGTGACCGAGGCAGGCGCGCCGCCGGCGAGGGAAGGACCGCTCATCATCGCGGACAGGCCGTGGGAAGACAAGGCCATCTATCTGAAGCCTTGCGTGGCGCAGCTCGAAGACCGCCTGCGGCTATGGTATCAGTTCGCGGACGAGGCATTCAATTTTCACATCTGCGGGAAGCGGACATATTATACGGCAATGACGTCAGAAAAACGGTGAACTGGGCGGGGAACCCGGACGTCTCTTCGCTGGCGGGACGTGAGATCAGGCTGCGATTTCGCGGAACGGCGGTCGAATTGTATGCTTTCCAGTTTCTACAATCATAATCTATTCCACCGCCTCCACCACGATCTCCTTGATCTCCACCTCCGGCGGCTGGCCGGCGAGGTGGACGATGGTGGCGGCGAGGACGGCGGGGTCCAGCGCCGGACTGGCCGGCGGTTCTTCACCATCCGGCGTGCTGGTAGCGATAGGGCCGGGACAGAAGGTGGTGATACGGATGGGATGGGTGCGCAGCTCCTTCTCCAGTGAGCGGCCCAGACCGAGCAGTGCGTGCTTACTGGCGGCGAAGGCGGCCATATTTTCGACCCCCTGCATTGCGGCGAGGCCGGCTACGTTAATGATGTGCCCGCCGCCATGCTCGGTCATACAGCGCGTCGCCTCGCGCATGATGACAAAGGCGGCGACGACATTGGTCTCCAGCATGTCGCGCATTTCCTCGGTGGTTGTCTCCAATAGCGGGCGGCGATAAACGATATTCATATTGTTCACCACCACGTCCAGCCGTTCCAGCGAGGCGATGAAGTCGGTAACCGCCGTTTCATCGCGAACATCGATCTGCGCTATGGAAAAATTTTCGCTGTGCGTCAACAGCGCGGCCCTGGTTTCCCGCAATGCCTGAGCATCGTTATCCATTGCGATCACGCCGGCGCCCGCGCGCAGGAAGGCTTTCGCTACCGCGCGGCCCAACCCGCGGCTGGCGCCGGTCACCAGCACGATTTTGTGCTTCAAGCTCATACGTATCTCCCCCCGAAGACAGGTATTTTTTTATGCTTCGTCAGGCAGGACGGTTCTCCTCTTTCAAACTAAGCCGGGGGCATATTGCAGCCCAGGCACCCGGATTGTTATTATATGGCAACCGCGGATTACACGGATTATACTGATTGATAAACGACTCAGGGTAATCCGCGAAACCCGCAGTTCCAACAAGGAGAGAAACATTATGACTATCGCTGAAAGCGAGCTGGCGATCAACGGGGGGGCGAAGGCGGTGGAGCGGTTGACGGGCACGGTGATCCCGAAGATCGGCGTGGAGGAATTCTTCTCCGTGGCCGAGCGGTTCGGACTGTCGCCGGAGGCGATGGCGCGCATCCGGGCCGCCGTCAGCGATGACGACCTGCCGGCCGGCGGGCCTAACTTCGCCCGCTACGCGTGCCCCAATCCGGCGGATAAGGTGAAGGGACCGGCCTTCGAGTCGCTGGCGCGCGAGAAGTTCGGCGTGCCTTATGCGCTGAGCGTCAGCTCCGGCACCGGCGCGCTGCACGCGGCCTTCGTGGGCGTGGGCGTGGGACCGGGGAAAGAAGTTATCTGCCCCGGGATGGGCTTCGCGGCTACCGCGATGTCGGTAATGCTGGCCGGCGGCGTGCCGGTGTTCAGCGACGTGGATGAATCGCTGCAGATGGACCCGGCGCAAATCGAGCAACATATCACCCCACGCACCGTCGCCCTGGCGCCCACGCACCACTGGGGCAATATGGCCGACATGGCGCCGATCATGGAGATCGCGCAAAAGCATAATCTTAAAGTAGTGGAGGATTGCGCGCAGGGGCCGGGCGCGAAGTACCGCGGCCGATACGTAGGCTCCATCGGCGATGCCGGCTGCTTCAGCATCTCCGCCTACAAGATCATCGGCGGCGGCGAGGGCGGCATGGTGGTGGCGAAGGACGAGCGCATCTTCGATCGCATCCGGCAGACGGCGGAGGCCGGCGGCCTGTGGCGGCCCGTTCGCTTCGCCGTACCGCGCTACGAAGGCGAGCTCTTCCCCGGCACCAACTACCGCTTGTCCGAGCTGGAAGCGGCGGTGGACCTGGTGCAACTGCAAAAGCTGGACGATTTCGTGCGCCGCTATCAGGCGGTCAGCGCGCGCGTGCGCGGGCAGCTCAAGCATTTCAAGGAGATCACCCCCCAGCAGATCAACGACGCGCAAGGCTATATCGGCTACATGCTGCGCTTCTTCCCGGCCACCTGCGAGCTGAGCGGAAAGATCGCCGCCGCGCTCAATGCCGAGGGTATCGGCGCCGGAACTCGCGGCGCGGGTCACCACCCGGACTGGCACATGTGCCGCGACATGCAGCCCATCATCCACAAAACCGGCCACATTCCCGGCGGATCGGTCTTCGACGATCCGCGCTACACCGGAAATGTCGAATACCGCCCCGGCCAGTGTCCGCTGGCGGAGGACCTGTATGGCCGCGAAGTGACCATCGGCTTCGAGCAGTGGTATTCCGAGGAAGACTGCGACAACATCGCCGCCGGGATCAACAAGGTGCTGTCGGCTTATTGTATCGAGGACGCATCGGCGAAGGCGTGGAGCTGATCCACGGGAACTGATCTCGGCTCGGCATTGTCATCTTCCAGCCGGACGCTAATTCAGGGTCAGTGAGGGGTGTTGAGAAAGTGCCGGTCAAGAGCCTTTCAGGCTCTTGACCGGCGCTTCACCCAGACAATACCCGGAGCCTGGACCCTACTTTTCTCGGTCTTCCGGCGCGGGCGCGTCCTGTTTCGACCAGTTTCTCATGACCGTCGAGCGCATGATGAGCGCGGGCAGCAGGCGCAGCACCGTCCAACCGAGCCAGAGTATGGCGATCAGACTCCTGTTCATGCCGGCGTATTCATCGTCGCTCAAGAACATGCCGTACCATCTCTGAACGTCCAGCAACAAGGGGATCAAGTGGAGGCTGATCCAACACAATCCGAGCACTTCGAGAAGGTATCCGATGAAGATCGCGACGGAGCCGGACCGGCGGCGCAGCAGGAAACCGATGAATCCGAAGATGCGGACAACAGCGGGAATGCCCAGCAGCAGATTGACGATGCCATAGCTGAGCAAAGCGTTGTCGAACTCAGTACCGTTAATGCGCCGGACGGCAGGCAGCTCGGAAGGCAGCATAACGCCATTCTTCAGCACCCATAGCGCCAGCACGACATCCAGCGCCAGGAACAGCACGCAGGTGAAAAGCGTTCCCTTGCTGAGCGGCTCCTTCGTCGTCGATCGCGGTTGCCGCAGGTGGGCGCATTTGGGGCACTCGGTATCTTGCGGCTCCAGCACATAGCCGCATTTCGGACAGGATTTGGATTGTACATTTTCAGTGAACATGGCCTTTCCGTAATATTCGCAATATTGATGGTTATTCCTCTTTTTTAGCGTTCCCGTCGGAGGACTTTTATTCAGTTGAATTCTTCCTCCCACCGAGCCCTGATGGAGGCGCGCAGCACCAGGGCGGGAACTCCCCGGAACAGTAGAAAAAGCAACCAGATGAACGCGAGTGTCATCGCCAGTCCGATGCCGTGCTCCGCCGGGGTCATCTTCTCACCGAGTACTTCTGCCAGCGAGCCGGTCATCGGTCCCAGCGCGACGCTGAGGACTATCAGATAGACGACGTGGATGCCGAAGCCGAGGAAGAGCGGGTGAACGCACCAGCGCTTGCGCCGCAGGAAGCCGATCACGCCGAAGACCAGCAGCAGCGAGCCGACTTGCCCGATCAAGAACAACCCCATCATGGGTTGGAAATACTGCCGGAACCACAAAAGCAGCGGAGGAAGCGGATAATTGGCCGGCAGCATCGCCTTGAATGCGTCCTTGTTCAATACAGCTTGCGGATCGGCGTTGAATTGCAGCAGCATTGCGGCGGTATTGAGGATGCCCAGCGCCATGAAACCGTCGAAGATCAGCATGAGGACGCCGATAGCCATGGCGAGGGAATGCACCCCGCCCGTTACGCGCGGGCGAAACGGCGGCGGCGTGTCATCATCCCGCATCGGCGGCGGCGCATCCGGCTCTTCCGGCCCGGCGGCATGCAGGCAGTGGGTGAAGTCATCATCAGGCATAATAATCAGCATATCATGCCGCGCGGATGCTGAAAAGCAGCAGGAGCCTGTCTGCATGGTAACACTGGGAGAGCTTCATCTTTTTATCCATAAATCCGACGAATCTCGTTTCAGACGATCTCGACATTTACAGTCCCAACCCCCGCAGCTTCCGCAATATCGCCTCCCTCCGCTCGAGCAGCGTCTCCGGCAACTGGTCGAAATACTGCGGGTGGCTGAATACTGCCGGAACAGGATTAAGCAGGCCACCGAGCTTCCCCTTATACTTTTCAGCGGCGTCGAGGATGGCCTGGTCCTCCATGCCGTCGCGCAGCACCTTCAGCCGCAGCGAGGGCAGCACGGGGCCGTCCGGCTCGCGCGGCGGGTAGACGAGGAAGCCGTTGCCGTGGTGGGCGCCGCCGTAGGGGTAGACATAATTGGAGGAGGCGTCACTGAGCGCCAGCGTCTGCCAGAAATCCTTCGCGAAGACGTTCCATTCGCTGTTGCCCGACCAGATGTAAACCCCCTGCGCCCCGTAATAACGGGACATCCACAGCGCCAGGCGGTGTTCCAGCGCCGGGTTGTCGATCTCCATATTCGGCGCCTGCACCAGCGGCGCCCGCATCTGGTAGTTGATGGGCAGGTGGCAGTAGTAGTGCCAGAGGATAGGCGTCTTCGGCAGCTTGAACGCGCGCGGGTCGTATTTCGACGACGAAAGGTCGGTCATCACAATATCGGTTGCGCGGCCAATAGACGGCCACAGTCCCGCCGCCAGGAAGATCTTCAACCCCGGGAACTGCTGGTGCATCTTCTCAGCGTAGGGGATGTTCGTCTTCAGCAGCGTCTCTTCATCCGCCTCATCGTGGTTGGAGTAGATGATGAAGCTTGAGAGCCAGCCCTTCGCCTTGAGGAAGTCATATAGCTTCTGGTCCGGCGCATTGATGTGGAAGACGCGCTGCCCTCCGTTCATCGCTTCCTGCACGAAGCTGGCGAAGGCCTCCGGCTTGTCCGGGTTCCACAGCTTCGCCAGGTAACCCGGCGACAGCGGTTGCATCTGGTGCTCGAGCAGCATCCGGTACATGTCCTCGCACTGTTTGTTGGTCAAGCCCGTCTCCGCGAATGCGGCGACCAGGTTCAGATCCGCCGGCTTGATGTCCAGCTTCACCACCTCCACCGGCACGGTGAGCTGCGCCGTCTCGCCCCCCTCGGAGGCGATTTTCACCATACAGGTGAAGCGCTTCTCCGCATAGTTCGCCGGAATCCTTAACTCTACGTAAAAGACCCCGACGTTCAACTTGTCAATCTCGACGCTGTTCTCCGGCACCAGCGGATCGGGCCAGGCATCCGCCTGGAAACGCGGGTAAGGGGCGGCGCCGATCTTCAGGAACTCTTCACGGTAGATCCGGCCAGGCGCCGGCGCTTCCATACTCACCGTATAATTCGCCGGCTTTGCGCCGATGCGCGGCAGCACGGCCACCTGGAAGCTCACCGTCCCGCCGGTGACGCCCCACTGCGTCTTCCATGTCTGCTGCGCTCCGGGTGGCACTGTATCGCCGCGGAACCAGTACTTGTTCTGCCAGACCTTCACCAGGTTGTGAGTGATGCCGGCAACGAACGCGGCATCTTTTGCATTGGCGAAATACTCATCGAACCGGGCCAACTGGTCAGCGAACGCCAGTCCCCATGGGTCCGTCGAATTAAGCAGTGCCTTCTCTTCGTCCGGCAAGGTGTTGATGTCGACCACGGCAAAAGCTGCGCCGCAGAGAAGCATAAACAGGGAAACCACCATGAAAATTTTCATTGATGCCTCCTGTAGGGAACGCCGCGGAGGGCGTTCCCTACGAATTCGGCAATTCCAACGCTCTTAACCGGTGCCCCGTCGGGAAGTACCAGGTGTTGCCGATCAGCGCGCCGCCGCCTTGGGGGGCTTCGCCTTCGCCGGCGTCCCAGTAGACTTCCACCTCTACCGTGCCCAGCGAGGCGCGGTAGACGGTTTTGCCGGTCACGCCGTAGAGCCAGCCGCGATGGATGAACATCGTCTGTGTGCCCCACACCGTCCAGCCGTGCGGAGGGTCGGCCAGCGGGTGGCGGCCGACGATCTCCTTCTTCCGCAGGTTGAGGAGGTAAAGGCCGGGGCGCTCGCCCTCGCCGTTGAGGATCATCACAGCGTAGGCCAGGCCGTCCCCCACCGCGCGGACGTCCTCCACGGTGTTGATGCTCAGTCCGAAGTCGCCGTGCCAGGCCTCGCAGTCTTTTTGCGGGTCCCACAGCACCAGGCCGGCCTTTTCCGCCTTCGGCTGCGTGCCGGTGCCGCCTTCGATGGCCATGCCGACCAGCAGCAGGCCGTCCTCTTCCAGCCAGGTCATCGACTGGCAGGAGCAGTCCTGAATGAGGTGACGATGGCTGCCGAAGGTATTGGTCTGCGGGTCGTACCAGGCCAGTGTGCCGCCCCAGGTGCCGTAATCCGGCTGCGAGGCGATCCACACCTTGCCCGCCGGCCCGGCGGACAGGCCGCGCGGGCGGTAGGCGATCTTGTCCGGCCGGCCCACTTCCCGCGGGTTGGCTTCCGCGTCGGCGCCGAAGCGGTAGGGCTTTTCCGGGTCGTAAATCGAGAGCATCGCCGCCGGGTAGCTGGCGATGTAGAGCCTGCCGTCCAGGTTGCCCATGGTGTAGGCTTCGCCGCCGGAGGTGCTGCACGCGCCGAAGTCCACCATCTCGCCGGTGGCCGGATTAAACAAGAACAGGTGCTCGGGCAGCATGCTGGAGCCGTAGACCAGCCCGTCGGGGCCGGCGTGGCAGAACATGATGTCCGTGCCGTCGCCTTCCCAGTCGAGATGCAGCACGCGCGTCTTGCCGTCGGGCGCAGTCAGCTCGAGCTGCCGGTGCTCGAAGACATCGGCATCCAGCCAGCGGAAGGTCGTGCCGTCGGACAGCGCCTTTGCCGGCATCGGCTCCGGCGCCTGCTCCACCGGGATCGCCTCCATGCCGGAGACGCGGAAGTCGCCTTCGTGGCTTTTGATATAGAGCAGTCCGTCAACGCCCTTGATCAGCTCGACGTTGCCCACGCCCGCGCTCTTATCGGCCACCGGGCCCACAGTCCGGTGCTCGCCGGTGGCGGGGTCGAAGGCCACCACGTGCGGGCGCATCATCTTCACCAGCGCGGCCACCGTGCCGTCGCCGCCGCACTGCACGTACAGGTACATGTCCGTCTCGTCCATGCGCCCGTAGCGGGTGAACTCGCCGGTAGTCGGGTCGAAGCGGGTCAGGTCGCAGCCATTATAGCTGCCGATGTAAAGCGTGCCGTCCGGGTGCTCGTCCATGCTGCAGGGGAAGCAGGCCAGCTCATGCTTCGCCGGGTTGATCGGCCCCAGGTCTTCCACCCTCCCCGCGCGCGGGTTGAAGCGGTGCAGGTGCCCGGTATAGCAGGAGCCGGCATAGAGCACCTTCAGCCGGTCGCTCCAGAAAGCGGACACCGCTTCCATCGCATGCTCGAGATCGGCGAGGAATTTCGTGCAGTGCCCTGTCTGCAGATCGATGTCGATGACAAAAAACGGCGCCCCTACCTGGGCCATGACGGCATACAGTGCCGGCGTGCCGTCCGCATGCTCACCGACGAACAGTTTCACGTTCGACGCCGACTTAACCGGCACGCCGATCTCGCGCACCTCAACCGCTGTGGTCATGAAATACCTCCCGAATGAATCCCTGGGAAGGATTCGGTTTGTGTGGCATGAATTCCTTTTGAATCTCGAAGGGATGTCAGTCAATGGCCAGGGGTGGAGCAAAGCGGAACCCCTGGGACGGGTGAGAGAGAAGCCCAAACCCCGAAGGGGTGACAGGAGCTTACTGCCGTCCTTTCAGGACTTGGGCTATTCTATGACACGTTCCCAGGGGTTCCGCTTCGCTTCACCCCTTGCTATTGACTGGCGCTCTTTCAGAGCTTGGGATGCAGGAAATCGGTAGTTTTAAAGCGAACAATGCCTCCATGACCACTCACAACCTGACCCTGCCCACCCATTCCCTGCCCGCCACTGACCTGCAGGTCTCCGCCCTCTGCTACGGCGCGGTGCCGTTCGGCATGACGGTTACTGGCGAGGAGGGCGACCGGCTCTTCGGCGCGTTCCTCAATGCCGGCGGCAACTTTTTCGACACCGCGCACTGCTACTGCTGCTGGCTGGAGGGCGGCGACGGCATGAGCGAGCGGACGCTGGGGGAGATGATCAGGCGGTTCGGCGCGCGGGATCGCGTCGTTATCGCCACCAAGGGCGGGCATCCGGACATTCCGCCGGTTTACGTGGGCAGGGAGCATTACCTCTCGCCGGAGGTAGTCATCCGCGACCTGGACGGCAGCCTGCAGCGGCTGGAGATGGACTATGTGGACCTGTACTACCTGCACCGCGACGACGCCCGCGTGCCGGTGGGGGAGATCATCGACATGCTGAACGCGGAGATCGCCCGCGGGAAGATCCGCTACCTGGGCTGCAGCAACTGGCCCGTCGCGCGCATTGCCGCCGCCAATGCCTACGCCGCCGAACATGGCCTGCGGGGCTTCGCCGCCTCGCAGCCGCAGTTCAGCCTGGCAAAATTCAACCACGAGCCCGGCGAGGACCCGACCATGCGCTCCCTGACCGACGCGGACATCGCCTGGCACGCGCAAACTAGTTTACCCACTATAGCTTATTCCTCCACCGCCTGCGGCTACTTCGCCGGCAACACGCGGGAAAACGCGACGGCCCAGTTCGACAACCCGACCAGCCAGTCCCGCCGCGAACGCGCCCGCCGGCTCGCCGCGGAGCTGGGATGCACCCCCCATCAGGTGGCCATCGCCTACCTGACCAATCAGCCCTTCATCACCATCCCCATCCTCGGCACCGCTAACCTGGATCACCTGCAGGAAGCGATGGCAGCCACGCAGATCGAGTTGACGACCGAGCAGGTGCGGTGGCTGCGGGAGGGGTAACATCCTGGGATCGCAGGCGTCCCACGCCTGCGAGCCCAGGGATTGGTCAATATGTCGTCTCCCGTATCGTCTCCACCATCGCGAAGAAGTTCTCCATCGGCGTGTCGAGCTGCACGTGGTGCGTGGGGCCGAGGATGAGACCGCCGCCTTTGCCGATGGTTTCCAATCGCTGTTTTACCTCATTTACTACGTCCGCCGGGGTGCCGAAGGGGAGGGTGTGTTGCTCGTCCAGCGACCCCCAGTAGCAGAGCTTGTCGCCGAAGCGGCGCTTCACCTCCGCGGGGTCCATACAGGCGGGCTGGATGGGGTTGAGGATGTCTACGCCGATCTCGATCAGCTCGGGCACGATCTCCAGCGCGTCGCCATCGGTGTGGTAGGCCACCTTCACCGCCGGGTTGACGGCCTTCACGGCAGCGATGATGGCGGCCAGCCGCGGCTTGAGGAAGGTGCGCCACTGCGCCGGGTCCATCAGCATGCCACGCTGGGTGCCCACATCGTCGCCCAGCCAGATCATGTCCGCGCCCATGCAGGTCAGCCGTTCGGCGGCTTCCTTGTGGTATTTGAAGGGGATGTCCAGCACGGCATGCGCCAGGTCCGGGTCGGTGATGAAGTCTACCAGCAACTGCGTGAAGCCGCGCAAGGCCCAGGCGGTCTCGAAGACGGTGGTAGGCACCGCGCCGACGATCCAGTATTTGTCCTTGTAGTCGCGGATCATCTGCGCCGCATCGTCGTAAAGGCTGTCATGGGTTGGGTCGGGCGCCTGGAAACGGCTGACGGCATCGTCATCGGCTAGCGGGTGATGAGTAATCTCCGTATAACGGCCGGTGCCGAAGCGCGTCTGGTACGGCACGGAGTGCCACCCCACGCCCCACTCGTCGGTGTAGTCATCGTTGGAGCCGTAATACGAGTTCGCCCAGCAGACGCTGCTGAGCAGCATGTCCTCGTCCAGCGCGCGTTCGAGGGCGTAGGTATTGCCGCCGCCGTGCGGGTTATGCGCCTTGATATCCTGCACTGCCAGCGCCGCGCGCAGCCGGTCGGCGAACTCGGGGGTGAAGCTGATCTGCATGGGGCAGCGGTCCGGCGCTTCGCGGGAAAGCGCCGTCGCCACGCGCTCGCGGTGGGTCATCGGGAAGCCTCCTCGTGTTACGAATCGAAGTGATAAGTAGTAAGTGATAAGTAATAAAGCAGTAGCCTTTACTTCTCACTCACTTATCACTTTCCTCCCCCTGCCACAATCCCCTCGGCACGGGATCATATCGATCGGTGAGCGGAGTCAGGTCGAGCGCCTTGAATACATCATCATCTCCGCTTTTTTCGTTGATGAGCACATTGATGTCGATAGAGGCAGGATTTATCTTGGTTTCCGCCAGCGAGATCAGCAGCGAGACGGGGGCGTAGACGGCGATGACATAGAAGTCGTTGCGATCCTCCGCGGCCTTGTAGAGCCAGCTTTTGCCTATTTTCACTCCGAAATAATTGCCGCCCACGCTGGTGGGCTTTTCAGTATAGACGGCCGTCGAGATGACACAGGGAGTCAACCCAATGATGACGCCCAGCTTCCCCTGCTTTTCTGGGGTCAGCTTTTTGAAGGTCGTCACCAGGCGGTCGATGTCGATATCGCCGCAGGAGATGCTGACCGATGGGCGCTCAGTGGTCGTCACCTCGATCTGGTCCTTATTCCCCATGCTGGTGCAAAACATGTCGAGGAAGCTGGCGGAGACGGCCTGCTCCCGCGCCAGCAGCGAGTGGAAAAGCACCTCTTCCGTCGCCGTCTTGGTGACGTTGATATCGTCGCGGCGGAAGTTGACCAGCGGCTCGACATTCGGATTCTTCGGATCGGCCGCCTCGGCGGTATGGTCGGCGGTCAGGTCCACCACGCAGCCGAGGATGCCGTCCAGGTTGATGCGGAAGCGCGAGTCGATCAGGCAACTGTTCGTTCCCCGCTTGGGAATGAGGGTCTCGTTGGCGACCGGCTGCGCTTTCTCCGCCGCGAAGCTTCCCGCGGCAAGCAGGACGACGAGCAGCAAATGGCAAATACGGGTCTGCATGGGCGTTTCCTCCATTGTCCTACGTATTATAGCACGCTCTTTCGGAGTGCGGCTTGATGCCACTTTCATATTAATCCCGAAGGGGATGGCAGTAAATAGCCAGATACTCTATTGAGTTGTCAATACCTCCTGTGATGGGATATAGAGATCATAGGCCCTCCCGGAGCGGAGAATAGCGACTGCGATCCGCAGCAATTTGTGCATCACCGCGCCGACG
>Ga0172370_10002092_pt1 | contig 29285 bp, 32 predicted proteins | sample LakKiv5m_FD_114538 | JGI IMG/M metagenome (GOLD analysis project Ga0172370, IMG submission 114538) | Freshwater microbial communities from Kabuno Bay, South-Kivu, Congo - kab_022012_11.5m | ecosystem: Environmental > Aquatic > Freshwater > Lake | place: Democratic Republic of the Congo...
TGCGACTGTTTACCAAAAACACAGCTCCCTGCAAAAGCGCAAGCTGAAGTATAGGGGGTGATGCCTGGCCAGTGTCAGAACGTTAAAGGGAGAGGTTATTCACTTCGGTGAAGAAGCTTTGAACTGAAGCGCTGATGAACGCCGGCGGTAACTATAACCGTCCTAAGGTAGCGAAATTCCTTGTCGGGTGAGTTCCGACCCGCACGAATGGCATAACGGTGTGAAGACTGTCTTAATCACGTCCTCGGTGAAAATGCAAGTGTCGTGAAGATGCGACGTAACCATAGTTAGACGAAAAGACCCCATGAAGCTTTACTACAGTTTGATATTGGTATATTGTTTTACTTGTTCAGCATAGGTGGGAGCCGAAAGGCACCAGTGAGATACCACCCTTGTAAAACGATGTATCTAATCTCGGTCCCTGAATCTGGATTGAGAGACAGTATCTGATGGGTAGTTTAACTGGGGCGGTTGCCTCCCAAACAATAACGGAGGCGTTTACAAAGGTCGGCTTGGTCCGGATGGAAATCGGACTGGACGTGCAAACGCAGAAGCCGGCTTTACTGCAAGGGTTACCGCCCGAGCAGTCACGAAAGTGGAAGTTAGTGATCCGACCGTACGATATAGGACGGCGGAAGCTCAACGGATAAAAGCTACTCTGGGGATAACAGGCTGATCGCGCCCAAGCGTCCATAGCGACGGCGCGGTTTGGCACCTCGATGTCGGCTCATCGCATCCTGGGGGTGGAGAAGCTCCCAAGGGTTAGGCTGTTCGCCTATTAAAGCGGTACGCGAGCTGGGTTCAGAACGTCGTGAGACAGTTCGGTCTCCTATCTACTATGGTCGCTGAATGTTGCGGGAGCTCATCCCTAGTACGAGAGGACCGGGATGGACGAACCTCTGGTGTGCCAGCTGTTCTGCCAAGAGCACCGCTGGGTAACTAAGTTCGGCACGGATAAACGCTGAAAGCATCTAAGCGTGAAGCCGTTCCCAAGATTAACATTCGTTATAGACTCCTGGTAGACTACCAGGTTGATAGGTGCTAGGTGTAAGTCCCGTAAGGGATTAAGCCGAGGCATACTAATAAGTCGAGCGTACTACGGAAGCACAAAGTTGTTCTTTACCCTGTGAAAGCGCCCTATGGGCGAATCGCTTTTTGCCGATAGGCAAAATGACGAGTATTTAACAGGGTTAAAAAAATGCTTTATAAAAAAATAACCCTTTTGGAATATAGGGTGTTGGTGATTCAAGCGATTAGGTCCTACCTGTTCCCATACCGAACACAGCAGTAAAACTAATCAGCGTCGATGGTAGTCGCAAGGCGAGAGTAGACCATCGCCAACACTGTGTATTTCAAGAGGGTTTTTTTATTTAAAATATCACACAGGGTTTTGGGAAAATAATGTCAAGGGTTGGGGAGTTGACCAAGAGGTGGATAAATTTGATAATATAAATGTGGTTCTTTACAACTGGACTAGGGAGGAAATCATGGACACGGGCATGGACAAGAAGACCAAGAGGATTGGTGTGGAAACCTTTGCCTTCCGGGTGGTAATTATTATCATTCTGGAAGCAGTACTGCTTTGGTGGGGCAATGTTTCGATTTTGGTACATTTAATTGTCTCCTCCATCACCCTCTTCACTTCTTCAGTGGTGGCCTGTGTAATCTTTTTGCCAGATGGCGAAATGGTTACTGGCCAAAAAACCAAGCGGCAGGCAACCAAGCCCCAAGCGTCTTCAAGGAGGAAGGGGCGCCCCGAGGATAGGAGCACTGGGCGGCATTAAATTGCCGTTGGTGCCAAAACCCGGGACAGGTTAAGTCCGTCCCACAAATAAAAAATTCTCCGTTAAGGAGATTTACGCAGAATGACCTTGAAGGGTCTTTTTTTGTTTGACACGGATTACACGGATTGCGAGTTTGGATTACACAGATAGTGATTTTGTTTTTTTGAATTTTAATCTTGCAAAATAAATAATTCCTATTGCTATAAACGGCAAACTAAGCCATTGCCCGGTGGTTAAACCAAAATATGTGGGAAAGTCTTTGGCGAATTCAATGGCGAAGCGGGAAGTGAAGTAGAGAATGAAAAACAAACTAGTGAGAAAGAGTGGAGGGAGTTTGGAATAGTATTTTTTGTATAAAGTAAAAAGTAGAAAGTATAAAGTAAAAAGGGTGAGTGCCTCGTAAAGTTGTGTTGGATGCCTTGGTATGGGATTTATTTCATAAAGTGGAAATTTTACGCCCCAAGGTAATGATGTCGCCTTGCCCACAATTTCTGAATTAAAAAAATTGCCGATTCTAATAAACATAGCAAGTAGCGGTATCGGAATGATAATAAGATCTAAAATTTTTTTCCAGTCGTTGTCCCCTCCCCTTGTAGGGGAGGTTAGGTGGGGTTTGGTTTTAAATTTTTTGAATAACCAAAATGTAATAATCAGTCCCACTGCCATGCCGTGCGAAGAAAGTCCTCCGTGATTAATCATTATCATTTCCAGCGGATGCGGAAAATAATAGGCAGGCTCGTAAAATAAAATTTCTCCCAAGCGCGCGCCCAGGAGTCCTCCAATAATCAACCACACGCACAAATCCAATGCCAAATTTGGTGATAAATTATTTTGTTTAAACAATTTTTTTATAATCAAAACTGAAAGCAAAACTCCCAAAGATAAAAACAGGCCGTACCAGCGAATATTTACAAAACCCCAGTTGATTAAAATTGGGTCAATATTATTTATAAACATAAAAGCTATAGGCAGAATAGGCAGAGTAGGCAGATTAAGCAGTTTGTATGAGACTTATTCTGCTTATTTTGCTTACAAACTTAGTCTGCTATTCAAGTAGAAGCAACGACATCATTACCAACACACCAAAAATCGCTACCAAGAGTTGAATAGCTGATTTTTTGGCATTGGTTTCTTTGTGTAGTTCAGGCACCAAGTCAGACCCGGCAATATAAATAAAGCCACCGGCGGCAAAAGGAATCAGAAAAGAAGTTAAATTGTGGGTAAAATTGTTTAAAAAAATGATTACTGCAGCACCTAAGATGGCTGTTAAGGCAGTAATGAAATTTAAAAACAAAGCTCGCTTTCTGGTATATCCACCGTGGAGTAATATGCCAAAGTCACCAATTTCTTGGGGAATTTCGTGCAAAATGACGGCCAGAGTGGTGGCCAGTCCCAAAGGAATACTAACTAGATAACTGCCACCAATAATTAAGCCATCAATAAAATTATGTACTGTGTCGCCAATTAAATTCATTTTGGCAAAAGGTGCGGCTTGTACGTGATGGTGATGTTCCTCCAAACAATTGGCAGAGTGTGTATGGTGGCAATGATGCCAGTGAATAATTTTTTCTATTACAAAAGAAAAACCAATGCCCAATAAAACAAAAAGTGAAACTTGTAAAGTAAATCCATTTTCTTCCACAGCCTCAGGAAGCAGGTGAATAAAAGCATCGGCCAAGAGTGCGCCGGCAGAAAAACTAACCAAATATATTAAAATTTTTCTTAGTCTCTCTTCTTTTATAGAAATTGACGCCAGGCCAATTAAAGAAATTAAACTTACGACGACAACACTGGCGATTGAATATAGCCAAATAATCATATTAAATTAGTTAAGAGTACTTAATCTTAGCATAAAATAAATAAAAAATCAAGATAATGTTGAGGGTATAATTAAGGTAGAGTGGGAAGTGGTAGACATTGGTAATAATGTCCTTGGAAATCACGTAAAAGAAAGATAAAATTTCTCCGGCAAACCAAATGATCAAAAATAGCATTGATAGCCCCTTGGTGTCTTTGGTTTTCCAGGTGTGAATTACTTGCGGTAGGGCGCAAATGCTGAATAAGAATCCGCCAATCCACCCGATGAGCTCATTGAAGTTGTAAAAGCTCATAAATTTATTTTTAGCACAACCGGACAATGATCTGACCCCATTACCTCATTTAAAATTTCCGCAGACTTAATTTTATTTTTTAAAATTTTACTAACCACAAAATAATCAATCCGCCAGCCAATGTTTCTTTCTCGACAGTGGAATCTGTAGCCCCACCAACTATATTTGATAGTTTTTGGATGGAGCAAACGGAAAGTATCTAACATATATTTTTGTAAAAATTTATCAAAGTCAGTGCGTTCTTCAATTGTAAAACCCGCATTTTGTTCATTCTCCTTAGGATTGGCCAAATCAATTTCTGTATGTGCCACATTAAAATCACCGGTAAAAATTACTGGTTTATTTTTCTCTAATTTTTTAATATAAGAAAATATTTTGTTATTAAATTCTTGTTTAAAATCCAAGCGTGATAAATCATGTCGACTGTTGGGAAAATAAGCATTTACAAAATAAAAATTTTTAAATTCCAAAGTTTGTACTCTACCCTCGTGGTCAAATTCATTATGGTTAAGTCCATTGGTGTGATTTATAACTTTTAAAATTGATTTTTCGCGCACCAAAATTGCCGTGCCCGCATAACCCGGGCGCTTTGCACTGTGCCAATATTCGGTATAACCCGGAAAATTCAATTCTGCTTTGCCCCGGTCTTTCTCGGCAATTTTTACTTCTTGCAAAGCCAAAACATCTGGTTGATATTTTTTTAACACATCCAAAAAGCCATTGCGCAAACAAGCGCGGATGCCGTTGACGTTCCAGGACATGAGGGTGATCATATTTTATATTGTCAGTATTATTATAATAACAAAAACCGTGGATTTTTCCAAATTTTTTTCACCTTAGCACTTAAGCACCAAAGCACCTTAGCACGTGATTGGTTAGTGCTTGAGTGTTCAAGTGCTTAGGTGCTTAGGTGTGGTTATCCACACTTCACCCCTCTTGCCAAATCTTTTTTAAATTGATATATTTTTATACATCAAGTGGTAATTTATTGCTTACTCCTTACTCTTTACTCCTTATTCTTTATTATGACCGAACATACTTATGACAGCGTAAAAGAATCAGTCTTGGCCCACATGCAGGCCCTGTTTGATGAAATGGAAGAAGAAATGGCTTTGTCGCATCAAGAAAAATATACTCTGCTTGAAGATATGTTTGAAAGCGCTTCTGATGTAGATGAATTGCGTGTAGCTTTTGATCAGTGGTATGCAGATCATGCCGATGATTTGAGTTTGGAATATGACGCTGACGAACTGTGGGACCAGGCTTTGGGCGGGGAAATTGATTATGATAAGTATAATAGTGATGATGAGGAAGATTTGGGGACAGGAAACGATGATTTTGGCGCAGGGGATTATAAAGATGATTTTGGCGCGGACAAAGACGATGATAAAGAGGATGAGAACTACTAAAAATATTATTAAATCAGCAAAATCGTGGCTATTGTCACGGTTTTTTATTTATGGTATATTTTATTCCGAACCCCAAACCCCAATAACCTTACTCCGCGAATGGTGTTTGGCTATTGGTGTCAGGAGTTTTGAATTTAATATTATGTCTATCCTTAAAGCAAAAGCTCTTATCTGCCAGGGTGGGGGGCCAACAGCGGTAATTAATCAAAGTTTGGTGGGCGTGGTTTTGGCATTGCGTCAATACCCGCAAATTGAAAAAATTTATGGTGCAAGTCATGCTGGCAGGGGTGTAATTAATGAAGAACTTTTTGATTTGACGGAAATTAACACTCAAAGTTTGGAACAAGTGGCGCAAACTCCGGGGGCGGCGTTAGGTTCTTGCCGTGATAAACCGGATACAGAATATTGTGCCAAAATGTTTGCCATAATGAAAAAGCATGGCATTGGCTATTTTTTTTGGATTGGCGGTAATGATGGCGCCAGTGTTTGCGACATTGTCAATCGCGAAGCGGAAAAAGCCAGTTATGAATTGCGCGTAATGCATGTGCCAAAAACTGTTGATAATGATATTTTAATAAACGATCACACTCCAGGATTTGGTTCAGCAGCCAAATTTGTAGCCCAAGCTTTTGCCGGCGTAAATTGTGATAATCGCGCTTTGCCTGGCGTATATATTGGCGTGGTAATGGGAAGGCATGCGGGATTTTTAACTGGCGCTTCGGTTTTGGCTAAAAAGTATGCAGATGATGGCCCACATTTAATTTATTTGCCCGAACGACCGTTTTCACCCGAACAATTTATTGTAGATGTGCAGGAGGTTTATGATAAATATGGTCGTTGCATTGTGGCTGTTTCTGAAGGCATTGCCGATGAACAAGGCAATCCCATTGTTGCTGATTTAATGAAAAATAAAGAGTTTGATCCGCATGGCAATGTACAACTTTCTGGTAGTGGTGCTTTGGGAGATTTGTTGGCCGATCTGATTAAAGAAAAAACTAAAATTAAAAGAGTGCGCGCTGATACTTTGGGTTATTTACAAAGATCATTTTTGGGTTGTGTAAGTGAGACTGACAAAAAAGAAGCGCGAGCAGTAGGGGAAAAGGCAGTGGAATTTGCCATTTCGCATAATGTGGATGGTTCGGTAATTATTAAGCGCGCAGGCGATTACGCAGTTAGTTATGAATTGGTACCGCTTTCTCAAGTGGCGTGTGGCACCAAGTCTATGCCAGCCGAGTTTATTTTGGGTAATAATTTTGTTACTGAAGAATTTAAAAATTATTTACGACCGTTGGTGGGAGAGTTGCCGATAGCGGAACGCCTTGAGGCGCCAATCGTCGGGAAAATAACTTAATTTTTTTAATTCCAAATACCGAACTCCAAACCCCAATAACCTAACTCCACGAATGGTGTTTGGCTATTGGTGTCAGGGGTTTGGAAAAATTTACAATAATTTATTTTAAATTTAAAAAATTATTATGACAGACTTTAAATCACTCGGTTTTGTAAATACCAAAGAAATGTACTCCAAAGCCGTCACCGGTGGGTATGCGATTCCGGGATACAATTTTAATAATATGGAACAATTGCAGGCGATTATCACTGCTTGTTTGGAAACACAGTCGCCGGTAATTTTACAAATTTCCAAAGGCGCGCGCAAATATGCCGATCAAACTTTATTGCAATATTTGGGCAAAGGCGCCATTGAAATGATGAAAAGAATGGCCAGGGAAATGAATTTAAAAGAAATTCCCGTTGCCTTACACTTGGATCATGGTGATAGTTTTGAGCTGTGTGTGTCTTGCATAGAGTCTGGTTTTTCCTCGGTAATGATTGATGGTTCAGCCTTGCCTTATGAGGAAAATGTGGCCTTGACCAAAAAGGTGGTGGAATACGCACATCAACACGAGGTGACAGTAGAAGGTGAATTGGGAGTTTTGGCGGGTGTAGAAGAAGAGGTGTCGGCCGAAGCCAGCCATTATACTCGACCCGAAGACGTACAAGATTTTGTTGGTAAAACCGGAGTAGATTCACTGGCAATTTCTGTTGGCACTTCGCACGGCGCTTATAAATTTAAGCCCGGGCAAAAAGCTGAAATTCGTTTGGATATTTTACATGAGATTGAAAAAAGATTGCCAGGATTCCCTATTGTTTTGCATGGTTCTTCTTCAATTCCTCAGGAATATGTGGAAATGATAAATCAATATGGTGGCCAAATGCCGGGTGCTATTGGTATTCCCGAACACCAACTTCGTGAAGCGGCCAAATCCGCAGTTTGTAAAATTAATATTGACTCTGATGGCCGTTTAATAATGACCGGAGTGGTGCGTAAAGTATTGGTGGAAAATCCAGCTGAGTTTGATCCACGAAAATATTTAGGTCCAGCTAGAGAAGCGTTGAAGGAGATGTATATGAGGAAGAATAAAGAAGTGTTGGGGTGTGATAATAAAGTTTAATATGAATCAAAAAGTTCAAGAATACTATGCCAAAAGCCAAGGAGTTGTCACCATCACCTGGGAAGATGTAGAACGTGATGTTTTGAAAATTATTCACGACATGCAATCGGATAATTTTGATCCTGATGTGATTATCTCCATTGCTCGTTCAGGTTTAATTCCAGCTTCCATGATTGCCTATGCTTTGGGCAATAAGGAATTGTATGTAGTAAAAGTAGATTTTTCCAAAACACAAAAATCCGGACAAGACCAAGATTTGGCGGACCGCCCTACAATTACCCAAGAATTAACCAAAGATATTCATGGTTTAAAAGTTTTGGTAGTGGATGAAATGGTGGTGTCTGGTTCCACTTTAAAACTTATGGATATGTATATGCATATAAAAAATCCTGCCGAGGTGCGTTATGCAGTTTTGTATAAACAGCCTTGGTCAGAATTTACCCCCAACTATGCTGGACGTGAAGTAAAAGAGTGGCCACTATACCCGTGGAAAGAATTGCGGAATAATGTTTTGGATCCGCGGTGCCCGGGAGGAAAATGTTAAAATTACAAATTACAAATTTCAAAATAAGTGCAGGAACGCGCCGCGGCGTTTCCCCTCTATTAAGAGGGGCAGACACGGCCGACGTCGCAGGCGGGAGTGCGGGGTGTGTTGGTAATTGGAAAAATATTAAAAAAATACTAACCAAATATTAAAAAAATATTATAGTGATTGGAGTGTCTAAGAAAATATGCTCATCAAAAAATTCCAAAACCAACCAGAATTTGTTGCCGGAGATAATTGTTTTTTGAGAGAATTATTGCATGGACCAAATGAAAATCTGGATATGCGTTATAGTTTAGCCTGGGCCAAAGTGCCAGTGGGCAAAAGTACTTGGAAGCATGCAATGAAAACTTCAGAAGTTTATTTTATCCTTAAGGGGAGAGGGATAATGCATATCGACGATGAAGAGGAAGAGGTTGGCCAGTATGATACAATTGATATTCCACCTGGTACAGAACAATATATTGAAAATATTGGTGAAGATGAATTGGAGTTTGTTTGTATAGTAGATTCAGGATGGAGAAAAGAGGATGAAATTGTGCTAAATTAAGCAGAGTATTAAAGTTATCCACTAGTTATTAACAAAAACTGTCAAAAAATATTTGACAGTTTTTTAATTATATATTATGCTATGTGTAGCATAAATATAGTCTATAGTCTATAGTCTATAGTCCAAAACAATTGACACTTATGGACATAAATACCCTAAAAAAACTTGGTTTTAGCGATAAAATGGCCCAATTGTATTTGGTATTGCTTGGTTTGGGGCCCAGTTCAGTAAGAAAGTTAGCTGAAAGTACTCCCTTAAATAGGGGCATTATTTATGAAATTTTAAAAGACTTGCAAGAGCTGGGTGTGGTAAAGTATTATAAAGAAGAAACTAAACAGTTGTTTATAGCTGAAGATCCGGAAAAATTGCGAGAAATTATTTTTCAGCGCGAGCAAGAATTAAAAGAAGTGGGCAATGGTTTAAATAAATTGATTCCTGAATTACAAGCTTTATATAATCCTGGTGGAGATCGGCCGGTTGCTAAGTATTATACACATGATGAAATTTATTTGATTTTGGAAGATGTTTTGCAGGTTTGTGAGCAAAGCCCAGAAAAAGAATATTTGGTTTATTCTGCCGAGGGTTTGCGTGAAGAAATTTATCAAAATTTTCCTACATTTTCAGATGCGCGCATTGCTAAGGGTATTGGCGTGAAAGTAATTGCTTTGGGAGAGGGCGGAGAGTTGCGCGGGCTGGACGAACGTAAATGGCTTCCGGCAGATAATGCTAATCCCACTTACATTATTATTTACCCTGGCAAAACTGCTTACATTTCATTTGATGCAAAAAAAGAATTGGTGGGAGTGGTGATAGAAAATGATGGAATTTATCAAACACAGAAAATGATTTTTAATAATCTTTGGAACAATTTGTAGCAGATTAAGCAATAAGCAGAGTAAGCAGAGTAAGCTTTGTTCAAATATACTTAATCTGCTTACCTTGCTTATTCTGCCTATAGCTTATGTACATTATCGACTTTGACAACACCATCTTCAACACCCACACTGATCCGGGTAATTTTGTAGAAATGCGCGCCAAGGCTTTGGCTGAATTGGGTGTGAGTGAAGAATTGTTTAAAGAAACCAGCCGACAGATACAGACTCCCTTTGGTACTGGCAAGGTATTCTATACATCAGAAAGGCATGCGGAAGCCATTGCCGAACATGGTTTTAACAAGCAACAGGTGTATGATGCTCTGCATACAACTATGGGAGAAAGTTTGCAACAGTATTTATTTCCCGATGCCATTAATTTTTTGCAGAGTTTGAAAGCCACTGATAAGCCCATGATTCTTTTTAGTTTTGGTGATCCGGAGTGGCAGTATGAAAAAGTAAAAGGTTGTGACATTGAGAAATATTTTGATCGAACATTTTTTACAAATAAGTCCAAAGCAGAGGTAGTTCATCAATTATTAGCCAGTGTAAAACATTCTGAGGTTTGGTTTATCAATGACAAAGTGGAAGAGACACAAAAGGTGGTCGCGGCTTTTCCAGAAATTAAAGCTGTGTTAAAAATCTCTTGCAATAATAGTTTGGTAGATTATAAAAATTCTGGTTTGCCGTATTTTAAGACTTTAACTGGAATCAGGGATTATATTTTAGAAAAAATTTCGCTTCAAGATAAAAAATCTTAATAATTTTTTAGCGTCTAAATTCCCCCGCACTTGCGGGGTCAAACAGTAGCCGCTTCAAAAATTATTAATTTTTTTCTCTTTTTTGAAGCAAAATTTTTTTCTCAATTTATGTTAGAAAGTAATAAAAAATTAATGACCGGGGCGGAAGTTTGCGTGCAAGCTTGTTTTGATGCAGGAGCAGAGTCTATGTATGGCTACCCCATTACTCCGGCAACCGAAATTTTAACCGGTTGGATTGCCAAGGGAGGTAAGTATTTACAAACAGAAGATGAAATTGCCGCAGGTTTTGCTGTGTGCGGAGCAGTGTTGGCTGGAGAAAAATCCTTTACTGCTTCTTCGGGGCCTGGCCATATTTTGCTTCAGGATAGTTTTTCCATGGCCGAAGCCATGCGCTTGCCGGTAGTTTTAATTATTGGCCAGCGCGGTGGGCCGTCATCAGGTACGGTAATTTATTCTCAACAAGAAGTTATTTTGGCTTGCTTTGGCGGTAATGGCGAGGGCATGCGTTTGGTTTATTCGCCGGCAAATCTTAAAGAACTTTACGAATTAACTCGTCGTGCTTTTAATGAGGCGTGGAAATATCGTTTTCCCGCAGTGGTTTTAACTGATGGGTATTTGTTGAAGACACGGGGGGTGGTGGACGAATTTCGAATTTTGAATTTCAAATTTCAAAATGCGAGTGATAATGTTCCTTCACATCAGTTGGTGCCCGAGGATAAGGTAGTGCATTGGCCGAATATTTATACTTTGGAAGAAGAATTAAGTGAACAATTGGAATTGGCTAAAGCTGATTTTGATAATATTTCCGGGGAAGTTGCCAGTGCGGAAATTATTAATACTGATGATGCAGAAGTGTTGATAGTTGCTCACGGTATTGTTGGTTCAGTGGCTAAAATGGCAGTAGAAAAATTAAGAGAGCAGGGGGTGAAAGCCGGAATGTTCAGACCGATTACTTTACGGCCATTTCCCAAAAAACAATTGGACGATTTGTTTATGAAAGATAATATTAAAAAAATTGTAGTTGTTGAATCAAGTTATGGACAATTGGCGCGAGTAGTGCGTGATCATTTGGCGCCAGAAGTAGATGTGAGTTTTGCCTATTTGCAGAAGCCGGGATTGGGGATAGAGGTGGAGGAGATAATTGAATTTACAAAAAAACTAAAAAACTAAAAAGCAAAAAATCAATATTTGTTTTCTTGCTTTATTGCTTCTTGATTTATTGTGTTATGTCCGAAAATCTCGCAAAATTTTGTCCTGGTTGTGGCTACCCTATTACTCTAATGTTTTTAAATAAAACCTTGGAGAAATTAGGTTTGCAAAAACAGGCAGTATTGGGCTTGGATATTGGTTGTGCACTTTTGGCCTGGAATTTTTTGCCCATTAACACTTTTCAAACTCATCATGGGCGTGTTGTGCCAACCATGATGGGATTTAAGCGTGCGCGCCAGAATTCAATTTGTTTTGGTTTGGTAGGTGATGGCGGTGCCTACGCCATTGGTCTACAATCTCTTATTCATGCGGCTAAACGTGATGAACCAATTACAGTAATTGTCACGAACAATACAGTCTATGGCATGACGGGCGGGCAAACCGCGCCAACAACGTTGCATAATCAAATTACTCCCACCAGTCCAGAGGGCAATGTTGAAGAGCCATTTCATGGCCCAGAGTTATTAAAAGATATTGTTAAGCCCGGTGCTTTTATTGCTCGGACAGCAGTTAATGAAGTAAAACAATTGCAAGAGTATTTAGAAAAAGCAATTCAAACGCAACAAGCTGGACATTTTGCTTTGGTAGAGGTTTTGAGTTTTTGTCCGACGAATTGGAAGACGAATGGCCCAGCGACGATTGAATATTTGAATGGATTAAAGAATATTTTTAAATTGGGAGAATTGTAATGTTGTAGTTGTTGTAGATGTTGCAAATGTTGTAATTGAGCAATTAGAATAAACGAAGTGATATAACATTTAGAACAATAAAATTTTATGTTAATAAAAATTTTATTATCAGGTGATGGCGGCCAAGGTATCCAACTTATTTCTGACATGCTGGCACAAGCAGCTTTTGCTAATAATTTTTTTGTTTCGCAAATTCCCAATTATGGTTTGGAACAACGTGGGGGAGTATCGCTTTCATATTTGCAAATTAGTGATAAAGAAATTGCTTATTCGCGATTTAGCGAACCAGATATAATGCTCGTGATGAGTGAACAGGCGAAGAAGCGAACCGAAAAATTTCAAATTTCAAATTTCAAATTTCAAATTGGCGATTTTGGAAATGAGTTGAAAGAAAAAAATATTTCCATAAAAAGTTATAATATTTTTTTCTTGGGATTATTAGCGAAATTGTTGGAAGAGAAGGGAGTGTTGAAGAAAGAGCAGGTATTTGCGTTATTAGAAAAAAAGTTAAGTGTTAAACTGGGGTGGGAGGAAAATAAACGAGCGTTTGAATTTGGAACTTTACAAACTTTATAACTTTATAAACTTTAAAAACTTAAGTCTATGTGTGGAATTGTCGGTTACCTTGGTAATAAACAAGCCTTACCAATTTTAATTAATGGTTTGCGGCGTTTGGAGTACCGCGGTTATGATAGTGCAGGTGTTGCCATAATCAAAAATCAGATAGCAGATAGCAGATATCAAATTGAGAGTATTAAATCGGTTGGGAAAATTGACAGTTTGGTGGAAAAACTCAAAGACAAAGATTTGCAGGGTACGGTTGGCATTGCTCATACGCGTTGGGCAACACATGGTGGGGTAACCGAGGCCAATGCTCATCCGCATTTTGGCTGTGATGGCAAATTGGTAATTGCCCATAATGGTATTATTGAAAATTATCGCGAACTAAAATATAAATTGAAAGATCATCAGTTTAAATCTGAAACTGATACTGAGGTTTTGGCGCATTTAATAGAGTCGCACTATGATGGAGACCTGCGTTTGGCAGTAGAAACAGCGCTTTCTCATGTGCGGGGTACTTATGGTCTGACTGCTATGCATGCTGATCATCCTAATAAAATTATTGTGGCACGTTTAGGTAGCCCCTTGGTAATTGGTTTAGGAGATCCTTCGACAAGCTCAGGACAAAGCAATGAGTATTATATTGCGTCAGACGCGACACCTATGTTGGCTTACACCAAGAAAGTAATGTTTTTAAATGATGGAGAAATTGCTGAAATTAGTTTAGCTGGTGTGCAGACTTATAATCTGAAAGATGAAATAATTACCAAACACACTGAAGAAATTGAATGGGATGATGAACAAGCACAAAAGCAAGGCTACCCACATTTTATGCTTAAAGAAATTTTTGATCAGCCCACAGTGTTTGAGGATGCCATCCGTGGCCGTGTGGATATTGAAGAAGGTACAGCGCACTTGGGCGGTTTAAATATGACGTCCGAGCAGATGCGCAGTATTGAAAGAATAATTTTAATTGCTTGCGGCACTGCCTCGTATGCGGCTATGGTTGGTAAGTATGCTTTTGAAAGATTGGCAGGCATTCCCACCGAAGTTGATGTGGCCAGTGAATTTCGTTATCGCGACCCGATTATTAATGACAAAACTTTGGTGTTTGCCATTTCGCAATCAGGTGAAACTGCCGACACTTTGGCGGCAGTGCGCGAGGCAAAACGCAAGGGTGCGTTTGTGCGCGGTATTGTAAATGTGGTTGGTTCAACAATAGCCCGTGAAACTGATGGTGGTACTTATATTCACGCCGGTCCAGAGTTGGCAGTAGCCTCTACCAAGGCTTACACCAATATGGTAGCGATTATGATTTTATATGCCATTCAGTTTGGCCGATTAAAACGCATAACTTTGGCCACTGGCCAACGTTTGATCAAAGCCCTGTTGGAAATTCCGGAAAAAATGAACTTAATTTTAAAACAGAGTGAAGAAATAAAAAAAATCGCAGAAAAATATAAAAATTGTAAAGATTTTATGTTTTTGGGGCGGGGCATAAATTTTCCCGTGGCTTTGGAAGGTTCTTTAAAATTAAAGGAAATTTCTTATATTCACGCCGAAGCTTATCCGGGTGGAGAAATGAAGCACGGGCCAATAGCCCTACTGTCTCCTGAATTTCCTACATTGGCAATTATGGTTAAAGATCAGCTTTATGAAAAAATGCGCAGTAATATAGAGGAAGTGAAGGCGCGCCAGTCGCCGTTGATTTTATTGGCTACAGAGGGTGATGAGGGAGCAAAAGAATTGTCGAAAGATATTATTTATGTTCCAGACACTATGGAACTATTAGAGCCTTTACTGAATACCTTGCCTTTGCAATTGTTTGCCTATCACACAGCAGTAATGTTGGGGAGGGATGTAGACAGGCCGAGGAATTTGGCGAAAAGTGTGACGGTAGAGTAGAAAATGTAGGAACGTTCGTGGTGTTTCCCCTTTATCAAGAGAGGGGTGGACGGCCGAAGGCCGCCGGGGTGTGTTGGCAATTATCAAATACTAAATATTTATGTCTCAGTCTAAATCAATGCTAAAGGCAATCATCTTCGACATGGATGGTGTGTTGGTTGATGATTTTGAACCTTGGATAGCTTTTGATAATAATTTTTGGGCACCCTTTGGCATTAAACTCGATAATGAATTTTTGGTTTTTGCTAATGGACGGAGTCAGGAAGAAGCAGTAAGTTGGGTTAAGAAAAAGTATAATTTGTCTCAGACACTAGAAGAATTGATGGTTGAACGAGAGGAGTATTTAAAGAAAATCTATGAAGTTGAGGCTAAGCAAATGCCAGGTGTAGAAAATTTATTAAAAAAGATTGATACCAGTAAATTGAAATTGGCTTTAGCCTCTGGAGCCAAGCTTTGGATGATCAACACTATTCTGGATAGATTTAATTGGCGTAGTTTTTTTGAAGTTGTAGTTTCAGCCGATCATGTAGAATATAAAGGCAAACCTGATCCGGAAATTTATTTGTATACTTCCAGGAAGTTAAAAGTTAAGCCAGAAGAATGTTTGGTGTTTGAAGATGCAGAGAATGGCGTGGCCGCGGCCAAAAAAGCCGGAATGAAATGTATTGGTTATAAAGATTTGCGGTTTGATTTGCCAGATGACTTAAGTGGTGCGGATTTGGTGGTGAATTCATTAAATGATGAAAAAATTGTCAGATTCATATTTGGTTAGTATTTGAATAGTATTTTGTTAGTATTTGCAAAATATTAATAAAATTCTAAAAAAATATTATCAAAATATGACTAAAAGTAAAAAAAATATTGTCATCATCGGCGGTGGTAATGGTTCCGCTATATCAATTAATGCCGTAAAAAATTTACCTAACCTCAATTTATCGGCTGTGGTTTCTACCAGCGATTCTAATGGTTCATCTGGCCGTTTGAGAAAAGAATTTAAAACTTTGCCACCCGGAGATGTAATGCGGGCAGTTTTGGCTATGTCGCCTCATGATTATGACTTATTAAAAAAGATATTTTATCGCAATCGTTTTTCTAATTGCGGAAAATTAGACCAGCATGATTTAGGAAATTTGTTTTTAGTCTGGGCCGAGAAATATGCTGATGATTATTTAAAAGCCGTTCGCGCTTTGGAGCAGGCAGTTGATGCTGTGGGTAAAGTTTATCCCAACAGTTTACAAAGGTCAGACTTGGTGGGCAAATTTACTACTGGACAAATTGTTAAGACTGAAGGCAAGTTGGATCGTCCGGAGAAAAGATTGGCAGGGGAAATTAAAGAAGTTTGGTTAGAACCATTTGCTAAGGCCTATGCTGGGGCACTTAAGGTGATTAGGGAGGCTGATGTGATTATTATGGGGCCCGGCACTTTGTATACCAGTATTGTGGCTTCCATATTGCCTGCAGGAATTAGGGAGGCTATTGGCAAGTCTAAGGCAAAATTAATTTATCTTTGCCCCAATGCTTATGAAAAAATTGGCGAGCAAGGTCCAACCAGTTTAAGCGGTTTGGTTAAAGGTTTGCAAAATTATTTGCCTCGGCCAATTGATTTAGTAATTTTTGATCACCAGATAAATTTAAATAATTTACAAAAAAAATACTATTTAAAGAAAAAGTGGGGTATTTTTAAAGATGATCGAGAAAAGATTCCTGAGTATAAAATTGTTGTAAAAGATTTGGAAAGGGCGGGCGGGGGAATGTGTCCGGTGAAGTTGGGAAGAGTACTAAAAGATTTTTTAAAATAGAACGCGGATTGAACTAATTTAACTAATTAGAACGAATTCGTTAAAATTTGTTTAATTAGTTTTATTAGTGTTCTATTAAAATATTGTATGCAAATTAAAAAATCAGAAAAACAATCTAAAGCAATAAAAATTGATGCTGAAAGAGACGGTCAAATCGTCGGCCGGGCATTTTTGTATTTAATATATAATGACTTACATCAAGAGCCGTATGGACTTTTGGAAGATGTTTTTGTCGAAGATTCTGAACGTGGTCAAGGCACAGGCACGCAATTGGTAAAAGCAGTGATTGAGGAAGCCAAAACGCAAGGCTGTAAGAAATTGATTGGTTGTAGCCGTTATTCTCGACCAAATGTTCACGAGTGGTACAAAAGTTTAGGTTTTACGGATTATGGTAAAGAGTTTAGGATGGATTTTTAATTTATGCGACAAATCCTTGATCTCCACATTCACTCCAAATTCTCACGTGCGTGCAGTAAAGATTTAGAATTGTCCAAAATTGCCGAGGCTTGCGCCGTGCGCGGCATTGATATTGTGGCAACCGGAGATTTTACTCATCCGGGGTGGTTTGCCCATATAAAAAGTAGTCTGTTTGAGGTTGATAATTCAGGTATTTATAAACTTTGTTTGTCTAAAAACAAGGCGGAGACTTCAGCTAACAGACTTCAGTCTTCAGAAGTCCGAAGTCCGAAGTCTGAAGTCAAATTCATCATTGGCACTGAGTTGTCCTGTATCAAAAAACACAAAGATCAAACTCGGCGTATTCATGTATTGGTATTTGCACCAAGTATTGCAGTGGCAGAAAAATTTAATAATAAATTGGAAGTAAGGGGTTTTAATTTAAAATCCGATGGCCGGCCCATACTAGGTTTAACTGTTAAAGAATTGTTGCAAATAATGCTTGAGGTTGATGAACGGATGATTATGATTCCGGCCCACGCTTGGACGCCGTGGTTTGGAATTTTTGGTTCCAAGGGTGGTTACAACAATCTGGAAGAAGCGTTTGATGAATTAGCTAATAAAATTTTTGCTATTGAAACTGGCTTGTCATCTGATCCTTTAATGAATTGGCGCTGTTCGTGGCTGGATAAAATCGCCCTGGTATCAAATTCGGATGCGCATAGCTGTGCCAAACTTGGTCGCGAAGCCAACGTGATGGAGTTTGAAAGTGAAAAAGAAATTACTTATCAAAATATTTTTGAGGTAATCCAAGAATCAACAAACCCCTCGGCTCCCATTCAACAAGTTCAGGGCGGGTCGCTCGGGGCAAGTAAATTTTTGTACACCATAGAATTTTATCCCGAGGAAGGCAAATATCATTACGATGGACACAGAGATTGTAATTTTGTGTGCAGTCCTGAAGAAACCAAAAAGTTAAAGGGTATTTGTCCAAAGTGCAAAAAGCCCTTGGTAATTGGCGTGGACAATCGCGTGGTGGAATTGGCCGATCGTTCAGTTGAAGAAGCCCTTCGACAGGCGCAGGGTAAACTCGGCAGGGTGCCGTTTAAAAGTCTTGTGCCTCTACCAGAAATTATTGCTGATGTGTTGGATATTGGAGTGAGTTCTAAAAAGGTGCAAGCTGAGTATAATAATTTGATTGCCAAATTGGGTAGTGAATTTAATATTTTATTAAATGTTGAAATTGAAGAAATAAAAAAAGCCTCGCAAAATATAATTGGCGAAGCAGTAAAACGAGTGAGAAAAGGAAAGATTTATGTACAGCCTGGCTATGATGGAGAGTTTGGGGTGGTAAAAGTATTTTCTGACCAGGAGAGGGAAGGGAATAAACAGATTGGATTCACCCTGTGAAATCCGTCTCTGTCTGCTTGGCAGCAGACAGGACGGAATCGCCCCTTGAGGGGACGATTATTTCACAGGGTAAAACAAAACACCCTCTTGCGAGAGTGTTTTTTCGTAAAGAAAAATTATTTTTTCTTCTTAGCTACTTTTTTCTTTTTGGCCACTTTCTTTTTAGCAACTTTCTTCTTGGCCACTTTCTTTTTAGCTACCTTCTTTACGGCTTTCTTCTTTTTTAATACCATATTATTAGTGCCTCCTTAAAATTAAAATGTTTCTTATTTTTGATGTAACCATGGTATACACCAAATGATTACTGAAACAATTTATTTTTTTACATGACAAGCATCGATGTAAAAAATCCCGACCTTTACTATATTATATATTTATTTGCATTATTTGTGAATAGTTTTTGTCAAATTTGCCTGTGCATAACTTTTTTTGTAACGATGACGCAGATTTTTTTTCTAATACAAAAATATTTTAAAATTTAAAAAATATTTTTTATAAATTAATTTAGAAATATTTTTTAAAAATTTTTTAGATAAAAAAACATTTTACAATTTTGTAAAATGTTTGTGTGCTCCCGGCAGGAATTTCACCCCGTTAAATAATTAGTTGTCCTCTTGGGAGGAATTGAACCTCCATCTCAGGCTTCGGAGGCCTGTGTTCTATCCGTTGAACTACAAGAAGATTTAACTGGGGTGCCCCCCTATCTTAAATTTTGGAAACTTATGTTCTGTCCGTTGTCTGCCAGAGGACGGATCAGCCTTTGGCTGAAACTACGGGGGCGCTATTTTTTAATTAATATATCAGAAAAAATGAAATTTGGCAATGGCCTATAAGACCTTGATTTTTGTTTTGTTTTTTGCTACAATATGACAATATCGGGCATGTAGCTCAGTTGGTTAGAGCACGTCCCTTATAAGGACGGGGTCGATGGTTCGAGTCCATCCATGCCCACAAAACTTATGTCTTCAACAGAAAAATTTTTAGTGGAAAGCGACAATCAAAACCAGCGGCTGGATATTTTTTTGTCTGAAAAATTGAGTTTAACCCGTTCCCAAGCACAAAAATTAATTGATAATAGTTTGGTGTTGGTGGACGGGAAGTTGCCCAAAAAAGCGGGGGACAGATTAAAGCATGGCTATAATATTGAAGTGAGTCTGGTACAAAATGGCGGGAAAGGCGATGAAGAATTTAAAAAAACACAAAAACACAAAAACACAAAAACACTGGAAATTAATATTTTGAAAGAAACAAAAGATTACGCAGTTATTGAAAAGCCTGCAGGGTTGTTGGTACACCCCACAGATGCCAAAGAAAGTGAAACCTTAACAGCTTGGTTGTTGGAAAAATATCCAGAAATAAAAAAGGTTGGAGACTCTTTGGACCGTCCCGGCATTGTGCATCGGCTAGACAAGGATGCTTCTGGGCTGTTGGTAATTGCTCGTACGCAGAAAATGTTTGAACATTTAAAAAAACAGTTCCAAGATCGTGAGATTGATAAGGAATACTTGGTATTGGTTTATGGTAATTTAGCCGATGACCATGGCAAGATTGATTTTAGCATTGGCCGAGGCGAAGAAGGAAAAATGGTTGCCCGTCCGAAAATTGATTTATTAAAAGTTAAAAATGTGGGCAAAGTTCAGCCCGGTAAAGAAGCCTTAACAGAATATGGCGTGGAAAAAGCTTTCGCCCGTTTTACCTTACTACGTGTAAAAATTTTTACCGGCCGCACGCACCAAATCCGCGTGCATATGTTTGCATATAACCATCCGGTAGTGGGTGATAATTTGTATTTTAACAAACATTTGTTAAAAAAGGGCGACCAGAAATTAAAGCGGCTATTTTTACATTCAGCAAAATTAGGTTTTAAAGATTTACATAATGAAGAACAGTGTTTTGAAAGTGAATTGCCAGAAGTTTTAAAAGATTATTTAAAAAATCTTAAATAGCTTATGGAGAAAAAAGTTTTGATTATTGCCGGCCCCACAGGTTCGGGAGAGAGCACCATAACTAAAGAAATTATTAAAAAGTTTCCTATTTTTTCTCGTCTGGTAACTGCTACCACGCGCGAACCCAGGCTAAACGAGAAGAATGGCATTGATTACTATTTTTTTTCTGAAGAGCAATTTAAGAAAGCAGTAACCAAGGGAGAGATTATTGAGCATACTTTTGTGCCTGGGCGGGCAGTGTACTACGGCACTTATGTGCCAGATTTGGAAGAGAAATTAAAAGTTGGAAAAAATATTATTGTTAATCCTGATGTGGTGGGAGCCAGATATTATAAGAAAAATTTTAATGCTACAACTATTTTTATCAAAACATCCTCTTTAGATATCTTGCGTGAAAGATTGATTGGACGTGATCCCACAATTTCTGCCGAAGAGTTGAGTGAGCGTTTAAAGGCTGCCCAGTATGAACTTGAAAATGAAGAAAATTTTTATGATTATGTAATTATTAACGATGATGGCGATTTACCCCAGACTGTTGAAAGAGTAGCTGGAATTCTTCAAAAGGATGGTTATAAATTGGCTTAATTTTGGCTAAATAATGCAGGTATTGACAAATTTTGCTAAATATAGTAAAGTATTGGCATTATATAAATCATTATTGATGTTGATTGTCCTACTTCAACCTCTCACTATTTTTTAAAATTATGTCCGAAGATATTCGCAATAGTTTGCAACCAGGCATGATTGTCAAGGTGCATCAAAAAATTAAAGAAACCAATGCCAAAGGTGAAGAAAAAGAGCGTATTCAGCTTTTTGAAGGTACAGTATTGGCAATAAAGCATGGCAAAGAAGTAGGCGCCACAGTGACAGTGCGAAAAATGTCAGATGGCGTGGGCGTGGAAAAGATTTTTCCCATTGCTTCACCGGTTGTAGCAAAGATTGAATTGGTACGTCAATTAAGAGTAAGAAGGGCAAAATTGTTCTATTTGCGTGATTATAAGAAGAAGATGAAAGAGGTAAAGAAATAAAACACGGATGACGCGGATCATGCGGATGCGAGGAGATTGTATATAATTTAGAAATTGTAGAGACGCGCCTTGGCGCGTCTCTTTATATGTTGCTTGATTTATTGGGTATTTTTTGTTAAGATTCATTAAATGGAGAGGTCGCATAGTTGGTCTAGTGCGCTGGTCTCGAAAACCGGTAGGCCGCAAGGTCTCGGGAGTTCGAATCTCCCCCTCTCCGCAAAACAAGCCCTTCCCTTGGGATTGTTTTTTTGTTATAATTCTCTTATAAATTTAATATCTATATGCCAGAAGAATTAATCGAAAATCCAAATAATCTTTATAATGCCAAAGAAATGAAAAAAGTATTGCAAATGTCGGAAATTGCTTTGTGGCTGGAAAGCTATGATGATATTTTTTCTGATTTTGATCCACGGCCGTTTGCCCAACGCACCATCTCTGATGATTTTTTGTTAGAAGTAATGAAAGTGGCGCGTGATCGCGGCAAAGAAGATTTTGAATTAAAATTTTTAATGGCTCCGGAAGTTAGGCAACATTCCCACGAACCGACTATTAAAAAAAGATTGCACGAGTATTTTAGCAAACACTACCACCAGCTATTAAAAGAAAAGAAAGGAATTTTTCAACGCGCCTTGATTTTTGTTTTAGCTGGCATAATTTTGATGTTTGTTTCTTCTTTTACCGCTTATTTATATTTGGGTAAGAGTTTTATTTTTAATTTTATTGTGGCCATTACCGAACCGGCCGGTTGGTTTTTATTTTGGGAAGGCTTAAACCGCGCTATAAAAGATTACAAAAAAATTAATCCCAATGTAGATTTTTACCGTAAAATGGCTAAGAGTGCCATTACCTTTTTGTCATATTAAATATGAAGGGCAGGAGAAAAAAAGCTACTACTAATTATCAAAATTTCTGGCATTGGCTAATTTTTGGTTTAACCGCAAGCACTGCGGTTATATTTTTTTTGATTTATTATTTGCTGACAATGGCAGAAATTGGTCATATGTCCTTGCCCAGGGTGGCCCGCGTCCCACATTTGCCCATTTTAAAAACTTTACCCTGGCAAAGGGTTTTAAGAATTGCTACGTATGACGGTTCAAATCAAGCCGTGCATCCGGACATTGTATTTTTTGATCAAGGTTTTCATGGCCACAAATATTATTTAACTTTCACTCCCTACCCTTTTTCGGTTGACCGTTTTGAAAATCCCAGCATTTTGGCAAGTGATGATGGTTTTAATTTTAAAGAGGAAAGAAGTGGATTAAATCCGTTGGCACCCCAGCCGGCTGCTGGTCATAATGATGATCCAGATTTGTTTTTTGATGAGTTAAGCAAACAATTTTGGATTTATTATTTGGAAACTTTGCGTCCTGAAAAGCAAAATTTGGTGCGCTTAACCAGCTATGATGGTATAGAATGGAATAAAGAGAAAATTTTGGAATATGATTTGGTGCTGGGTGATAATTTTATTTTATCGCCAGCCTTGGTAAAATACCAAGAGAAGTATTTTTTGTTTGCGGCCAACAATGATGGTAAGGGCATAAAAATTGGGCATTATGAAAGCCAGGACGGCAAGAGTTGGGATAAAAATAGGTTTATAAAAGCAAATATTATTTGGCCCGAACATTTTAGGCCTTGGCACGTGGATGTGTTTTCTGGTGGTGGTTGGTATTATCTATTGGTTAATGGCAATTTTTATCCTTTGCAAGATGAACAAGATTTGTTGGTGGCTAGAAGCAGAGATTTGGAAAATTGGGAATTGCGGGCTCGGCCGCTAATATACCACGGCGCTTTTAATAGCCGGTTAATTTATCGCAGTACTGGCTTGGCAGATGAAGAAAATTTGGCTGTTTGGTTTTCTTATCAAAATTATCATGGCAGGTGGGGGATTGGGTTTAAAAAATTTAAACTTGAAACCTTATTTAAATAGAGGTATACAGCAGTGCTAATTGCGATCCAGAATTTAATAATTTTCTAGCTGCGGAGTCATCCCGCTACGCTCTCCGCAAGCGTCCTCGCGTCGAAAATCATTAAATTCTGTCTCGTTTTAATTAGCACTGCTCACACTTTAATAAATTTTATATATTATTATGCTTGGAAAATATTTGTGTTTTAATGGAAAATTTATTTTAGCCAATAAAGGAGTAATCAATGTTGACAACATTGAGTTTACTTATGGTTTTGGAGTTTATGAAGGCTTGAAATTGCGACATGGTAAAATTATGTTCTTGGCTGAGCATGTGCAAAGATTGTTTGATTCTGCCAAGCAAATTTTTTTGGAACATAATTTGGCAATTAAACAAGTGGTGGCTTGGGCAAACAAATTGGTGGAGAAAAATAAAATTAGTGATGCTCATGTGAAGATGCTGTTAATTGGAGGAGCTGAGGCGAAAGATGCAATGTTGTATATTTTTTTATTAGCACCGCGCTTTGTTGATAAAAAAATTTATCGGGAAGGAACCAAAGCTATTGTGCGCGAGTATGAAAGATTTTTGCCACAGGTAAAATCTTTAAATATGTTGCCCAGTTATTTATTTTTCCGCGAGGCCAAAAAAGCTGGGGCTTTTGATTGTTTGTTAACCAATAAAAAGGGAGAGGTATTGGAAGGGACGCGATCTAATTTTTATGCTATCAAAAACAAAACCATTTATACGGCGCCACTGAAACAAGTTTTAGACGGAGTGACGCGCCGTACAGTAATAGATTGCGCTAAGAAAAATGGTTATAAAATTGTGGAGCGGGCGCCCCAATTAAAAGATTTGTTTAAATATGACGGCGCCTTTTTTACCAATACGTCGGGTAAAATTGTGCCAATTAAAACAGTGGAAAGTGAAAAGCCTGCCTGCGCAGGCAGGTATAAGGAAAAAAGTTTTGCCGGAATCTGTGAGAGTCTGAAGGAGTTGATGAAACTATATAATGAATATTTGCAGAAGTTTGAATGACCGACTTTAATACAAAAACACAGAAAACACAAAAACACACGAAATTGTCTTTTGGAAAAGTGTTTTCTGTGTTTTGAGGCGAAGCCAGGTGTTTTTGTGTTTTTGTATGGTGTTGCTTGACAAAATTAAGTGATTAATATATAATGCGCCTACTAAATTTAACTACAAATTAACTACAAAACTATGCCCAGAACTTGTCAAATGACCGGTAAAAAGCCAGCTGTTGGCTGTAATATTAGCCACAGCAAGCGCGCTACCAAACGCAGATTTGAACCAAATTTACAGGAAAAAAAGGTCTTAAATCCTGCCACTGGTAAAACAATGCGCGTGCGTCTTTCCACCTCTGCCTTAAAAACTTTAGCCAAGTGGCAAAAAGAAGGGAAGAAGTTTGATCTTAAAGCACTGCTTAAGTATTAATCAGTAGACAGTAATCAGTAAACAGTAGAGACGTGGCATGCCACGTCTTTTTTGTAGGTTGAAATTTTTTATTACTTCTGTTAACATAAGATAACTATGCAAAAGATGAAAATTGACAAATTAGTCTTTGGTGGACAAGGTTTAGGACATTTACCAGATGGCCGGGTTTGTTTTGTTTGGAATGCTTTGCCTGGTGAAGAAGTGGAGGTTGAATTTACTAAAAACAAAGGTAATTTTGCCGAAGGCATTGCCAAAAATATTTTATCTGCATCAGTCGAGCGGGTTGTTCCGCGTGAGGGGCATTATTTGTCATGCAGTCCGTGGCAGATAATTTCGTTTGTCAGAGAAAATGAGTGGAAGACTAAAATTGCCGAGGAAACGTATGCCAAGCTCGCAAAATTTCAAATTTCAAATTTCAAATTTCAAATTGACAGCGATGGCGTTGAATACGGGTACAGGAATAAGATGGAGTATAGTTTTGCCGTAGACGCTGAAGGTAAAGTGAGTCTGGGTTTTCATGTACGGGAAAGCAGAAGGTATATCCCAATTCATGTTTGTGAGTTAGCGCGTCAGGAAATTAACCAAGTGGCGCTGGATTTATTGACTTGGGTGCGGGAAAATAATATTCCCATTCGTTCCTTAAAAACCATGATTGTGCGTTGTAATAATAAGGGCGAGGTATTGGCAGGCTTGTTTTTAAAAGATCGATTGCAATTTGCTAAATATCCGGAATTAAAAAATAATTTAATTGGTTTAACTGTGTATTATTCTACGCACAAAAGTCCGGCCTCTGTGCCAACAGATATTTTGTATCAAGCAGGACAAGATTATTTGGAAGAAGATTTGTTTGGAAATAAGCTTCGTTATGGTTTGTTCAGTTTTTTTCAAATTAACGTGCCAATATTTAAAATGGCATTAGCAGATATTAAAAATTTTATTTCCCCGAATGATAAAATTGCTGATTATTATTCTGGTGTAGGGGCGATTGGTTTGGCGGTGGTAGGGACAGTTCGCCCCGCAAATGCGGGGTCCCTACAAATGATTGAAAGTAATGTTGAAGCGGTTGAGTTTGCCAAGAAAAATATCAAATTGAATAATCTTAAAAACACCGAAGCGATTTGCGCGCCATCTGAAAAAATGGTTGACTTGATTACTCACGACAAAACCATTATCTTTGATCCTCCGCGCGCCGGGTTAGATAAAAGGGTGGTGGAGAGAGTTTTGGCAGTGTTGCCGCCAAAAATTATTTACATGTCTTGTGATTTAGCAACGCATGCCCGCGATTTGGGTTTACTGCAAGAGAAGTATGAAATTAAATTTTTAAAACTTTATAATTTTTTTCCGCGGACGGCACACATTGAAGGATTGGCAGTGTTGGAATTAAAAAAGTAGAAACGTATGGAAGTTTCCTCTCTAGAGAGGGGCAGACACGACCGCCATCGCAGGCGGGAGTGCGGGGTGTGTTGGTAAACGTTGGCCAACACACCCGTCTCTTCGCTCCGCTCAGAGTACGCCCCTCTTAATAGAGGGGAAACTTTTTCTAGTTTGTTTGCAATATATTGAGGATATGATAAAACCACCCATTTAGGTGGTTTTGTGATAGAGTTTTTATTCTGAATGGCTTAATTAGTTTCATTAAAAAGTCTGGTGGCGTATGCTGTGTCCGGTGCTTTTATAACTGTGCCTTGATGAAAGATCATTTGCCAATTTTCATCACGTTTTTGCCAAATTGAAGAGCGGAGCGTTTTAATTGTTTCTTTGGTTTTTAAAAATTCTATAGTTGCTTTGTAGGTTAAAAGAATTGTGTTTGTGGCGATTTCTACAGCTTTAAAATTTGTAGGTTTATATACCTCATCTTTTTCTTCAACTGCATTTGGTAAAGACTCGACAAAATCTTGTTTAGAGTAAACTTTGCCAAACATACCAAATTCTACAAAGTCGTCAGTTAAGAGTTCGCTAATTCTCTTAGCCGATCTTCTAACTTCTGGTTGCATTAAAGAAATTTCTAAATCCTCAATTTGTTTTGCAAGTTGTTGGTTCATAAGTTTTATTTTTTATTCCACTCAGAATGTAAAATACTAAATATATAATCATCCCAAAGTTTTCCGTCTAACTCATGATGTTCGCGTAATACTCCATCGCGGTGAAAACCTAATTTTTTTAATATTTTGACCGAGGGTTTATTAAAAGCAGCGGTTTGAAAATATAGCTTATTGAAATTAAAATTGTTGAATAAATAATTTACACAATCTCTTATCATAATTTCGCCATAGCCTTGGCCTCTATATTTTGGGTTAATGGCATACCCACATTCACACGATTTGTTGCGCTTATTTATGTTAAAACAATTAAATTTTCCAATAGGTTCTTTTATGCCCTCTATAAAAAATGAAAATGTTAAAACTTGGGGATCTGCAAAACTTTTTCCATTTTTTATCTCTCGACAGGTTATTTCTTCCATCCTGCCTTCTTGTTGCCATTTTTTAAATAGCTCTTTTTGCTTTTCCGTCGATTTTTTAAGCATATCTTTGTTTTTTGAATCAACCCCCCAACTATTTATAGAAGATTATTGTTGAATACATAGTTTCGATAATTGCCAAATTTTTTTCAAAGTCTCTTCTAGCCTCGCCTTTGATTAATAACAGATGACTACCATTAGTTTTAATATAGAGATTACTTTCGCTCAGTGGATAACCTTCTATACCGCTACGGTCTACAAACCACTGATGAATTGCCATTTTATCACCGATAGTAGTTTTTGAGGTACCGGCTTTGATAGGGGAATGACCATCTATTTGGTACATCAGCTCTTTCCAGTCTGTAGGAAAAAATTCTAGACGGTTTGATATTGCTTTATCGTTTAATTCGCAAGTAGATGGCTTGGAACAGGTGAATTCTTGAGGTGCGAAAATTTCAACTCCTGACCATGCCCCGGGGGCATATGAATCACCCGATAGTATTTGTCCATCAGGTGTTTCCGTTATGGTAATTACCTTCCCACCTATTTTCTCCAAGTCAGGATAAGAATTGACATATTGTTGGTCGTTTATTTTATAATTGGGTGGGTATTTGATGCTAAACTCATCATTTGTATATTGTTTCCAACCAGCTGTTGAGACAAAGGGACGTTCTTTCGTTAAACTGTATTTGGATGGTTGTTTTTGTTGGTATCTGGTAAAACAAAACAAGGCAGATATTATGGTAATTATAATTAAAATTAGAATAGATATGATTATTTTTAGATAATGTTTTTTCATAAATTTATTTTTTTAATAGAGATAACAAAGCTAATAAAATTAGTGCCACTCCAAGACATTGGTTAATAATATGTTGAAATTTGCCGTATATAATTTTAACATTTTTTTGTGTAAAAAATATTGTTAGAATTGAAGACATAACAAAGGTATTGAGTGGCATGGTTATGGCCAGAAAAAGTATTACCCAAAATGGAGAGCTTGATGATAACACAGTAGAAAAGATGCTGGCGAAAAATAAATACGCGCCAGTACTTGAAATGTTTGCTAAGAAACCAATTTTGACAGCTTGTAAATTTGAAATATCTTTATGTTCGGTAGGATGGTCCGCCTTTTGTGCTTCAATTTTTAAAAGAAAAGTTTTAATTCCAAGATATATAAGATAACCAGCACCTAAAAATTTTATCACATTAAAAGCAAGAGGGGAACTTTGAATTATAATTGAAATTCCGAAAACAGCGAGAGTGATATGAATTAAATTTCCCAGTGAAAATCCTAAGGAAGTCCAAAATCCAATTTTTCGAGAGTAGATCAAAGAATTTCTGACTATAAGAACAAAAAGCGGGCCTGGAGTAAGCCAAGCTAAAATGTGAATAGTTATAATTGTACCAACAAAAGCCAAATTTTCCATTTAATTGACAATAAATATATTTGAATAAATTATACTTCTATCCACCTAATCACGCAAGTGGTATAATGTAAGAAATTCCTTGCCTATTCGTCATCAATTACGCAAGGGCAAAATGCTATGGAAAAAGAATTTTTAGCAGTTTACGACCAACACGCCGACGCAGTTTTTCGTTTTTGCTTTCTGCGTGTTTTTGAGCGTGAATTAGCCAAAGATTTAATGCAACAAGCCTTTTTGAAGACTTGGGAATATTTAGCCAATGGCAAGAAAGTTGATAATCTAAAGGCCTTTGTGTTTCAGGTGGCGCGAAATTTGATAATTGACCATTCTCGCACCAGAAAAGAACAAACTTCGGTAGAGAGTATGTTGGAAGAGGGTATAGAATTGCCGGCTAAAAAAGAAGATTGGAATTTAAAAATTGATTTACAAAAAGTAAGAAAAATATTAGATGAATTGGAAGAAATTTATCGCGAACCTTTAACTTTAAGATATATTGAGGGCTTTGGTCCGAAGGAAATTGCCAAGATTTTGGGCGAGAGTGAGAATGTGATTTCGGTGCGCCTCAATCGGGGGTTAAAGAAAATGCGTAGTTTGATAAATAATAGATACTAATATACGAA
>Ga0172370_10002093_pt1 | contig 29285 bp, 18 predicted proteins | sample LakKiv5m_FD_114538 | JGI IMG/M metagenome (GOLD analysis project Ga0172370, IMG submission 114538) | Freshwater microbial communities from Kabuno Bay, South-Kivu, Congo - kab_022012_11.5m | ecosystem: Environmental > Aquatic > Freshwater > Lake | place: Democratic Republic of the Congo...
ATTTGTGGTCATTTTGACCCCTCTTTGTCGCCTGTAGCTACGGCTACAGGCTTCGCAGTCGGGTCCAAACTGCCTCGCAACTGCACTCGCTGCCATCCCAAGCCCTAATGAACAATCTCGGTTTAAAAAAATTCCAAAGTCCAAGAAGCAACTACCGCAAGCGCCTACAGCAAACGGGCTCAATCCCAGCCAGCTGCAGCCCGGTAGTTTTAGTGGTCGGCACGGGTCACTTCTTGCCGCTTACACTGCCGCTTTTAACCCGGTCAGCCTGTACAACGTTTGCGGTCAAATTGACTTCGCTTCAGGCTCATACCTGAATTGGAAAATACTGTGACAGCGCCAAAGTTTATCTAGAAATCTGCCCGCAAGCCCAGCGTAAACAGGGTGTACTTGCTATCAAAACGATCAGCTGTGCTGCTGTTGTAAGTTACCGGGATGTCATTGAAAAACAGATTGCTGCTGAGTTGACCGCGGGCAAACACGGTCAGCTGCGGGCGCAACTGGTAGTTGACTTGCAGGGTGATGTTGTGATTTTGGGTAAAGCTTTTATTGCCCCGGGCGTTCAGGATGTTGTCCACCGCCTCACGCTTGACCACATGCAACAGGTAGCCCGCCATGAAGGTCCAGGGGCCACGCTGCCAGCGTCCGTTGACACCGCCCTGGAAAAAAGTGCCACGCCAGGCAATTTCACTGGCCACGTCCACACCGTAGTCACCACTGCTGTCATAAAACTGCTGAATCACGCCCCCGGTGGCACTGCAAGGGGGAATCAGCGTGCCGTAGATGTTGTTGCCGTTGAAAACAACGTTGTAGTCGCAACCGTTGCGTGTGGTGGTGGCGGTGAGGCCCCCATAAGAAAGCTGGGTCCGCCCCACACCAACATTCACACTGACATCCGAGCTTGGACTCAAGCTCCAGGTTCCTACCCAGTCGGCTTGCACCTGCCGGTCTGACGGCTCGGTGACCTTAACGGTATTGAGCCGGGCCCCCGGCACCACTACGGCGGTGGTGGATTCAGTGGCGCTGGCACCACTACCCCAGCCGGAAATCCGCATCGCCATCGCTGGCCACTTGCCATCGCTTTGCGCAAACCGGTACAGACCCGACAACTGCCAGCTGGTGTAGTTGAATGTGTCAGAGGTGCTGCTTAACGTGCGTTGCCACAATCCGCCCGTGATCCACTTGCCCTCACCCACACGCAAGCCGCCGGTGACGTAAGCGCCGCGGTAATCACCCGCTTTGGTGCCCGACGTGAGCGGATCACTTTCACGCACATGAAACACATCCAGCGTACCGTTCATATGGTCGCTGCCAATTTCAAGGTAGCCCTTCGGCGAAACTACTTCAGGCGTTGCCGTCAGAAAGACGTCAAGAGGCGCAGCAACCGTCGACACCGACAGCGCTGCGCACCCACAAAAAAGATAAAAAGCTTTCAACAATTCAGTAGCCCCGTAGCACGAGCGCAGGGGCAACCGCCTGCTGCGCGTCAATCGATGAGCGTAATGTAGCCTTCCAAGCCATAGCCCGTCACCGGCATGGTGGATGTTGCTGCCCCATTGGCATCAAGCACGGTGGGCACATCGATGGTGAAAGGTGCAAACGCCGTGCCGTCGGCTTTTTTCAGAGGCAGGTCACTGACCACAAGGGTGACCTTGTAGGTACCCCGCAACCCGGTGATGCCCGTGAAGTCGTTACTGACGTTGTTGATGGCATAGTTCACCATGTCACCAAACAGGATGCTGTTGGCACCCGTCAAAGACAGGGTGTTGGTGACATTCTTCACGCTGTTGGAGAAATCGATAACGGCCTTCTTGGCGCCATCTGTTGACACGCCGTAGACCTTAGCCGCCGATCCCGTTGTGGGCACCGAGACGGTGATGTTGTTGCCGCTCTTGGACACGCTGACGTTGTCGATATACGCCATGACCTTGCCTTGACCCGTGCCGGTTTCGGTAATTTGCACTGCGGCCTTCAGCGTCTGAGTCGGAGCCAGAGTGAAATTACCGACTTGCGCCAAGGTTACATTCAATGTGGCCGGTGACGACAAAGGCCACTTGACCGAAACGCCCGGACTGGTCTGGAAGGCCGTCAACGACACCGGTGTCGTGACGCCACGGTCCGTCAGGGAAACGGCATCGTTGGCTATCGCCAGGTAATCCCCCGTGGTGGAAGGCGTGGGTGCCGCCAGCAGGGTAATGTTGTCGATGTAGTAGCTTTGCCCACTGGTGACGACCGTAGGGTCGGGCGTGATCGCCATGACGGTATAGGACTTGGTGATATCTACCGCACTGAAGTCCCAGGTTACGGTACTCCAGGTATTCGCCGGACCCGTGGGCGAACTGGCTATTTCGACATTTGTACCGCCAGCAACCTCGACTTTGAACTTGATCACCGCGTCAGCCCGGGTGGAATAAACACGCGCAGAAATCTTTTTCCGATCTGCCGTGAACGGTATCGGCGCAACACTGAAGTACACCCCTCCCCAAGTGTCCGGACCAACAGGCTTTTCAATCTGCAAGGCATTACCACTTCCGCCCGTCGGCGCAGCGGGTGTCGTCGGCAGCGCACCGCCATAGGCACCCATCCCGGTAAATGCTGGAGTCGCTTCATCAAAAGACACCAGCACAGTGTCCGTGGCACCCACCACAATGCTGTTGTTTCCGGTAGCCACATCAGATGCAAGCGTATTGCCCAGATTGCTAACAACCGTGGACGACGGCGTACCCACCAATTGGTCAGCGACGCTCTTCACATAATCGGTGATGTATGTGCTGGATTGGGCCGCAGTGGTCGCTGAGGTCAACCCCGTACTGCTTGCCGCTAGCAAATTTTGCCCCTGCACCTGAATGCCCGCCCCAGCCACCTCAGCCAAGGCCGCGGCGTTCATGCCTGCCAATGCCGTCTTCACTGCGGCATTGACCGTTGGCGCTGCAGCAATGCTTTGCACCGCCCGCAAAACTGCGGATTTAACGACCGCCAGGTCCATCGCTGTACCTGAGGACATCAAAGGTGCAGGTGTGGCACTACCGCTTTGAAGCTCCGCAACCAAGGCCGCCGTGACGGTGGAATAGATGGGCAGCACTGCCGCGCTGCCGACCACGTTCCCTAATCCGACAACCAACTCGGTCGTTTTTTGCAGCACCTGCTGCACGGCCAGCGCTTTCTTGTACATGGTCAGATCGGTTTGTGCCAGCGGGTCGATGTGCAGCAAGTCCGACCCCGGTGGCAAGGCCAAAGTGGTGATCACCTGGTCTTGCGTCATGCCCGCTGCCATCAAGGTGGTCAACGGTGACACCACGGTAGCCCCCGCAGGTGCCTTCAACATCCCATTGAACAGTTGGCCAGTGTCGGCATTGGTGCCTTCGGTCACGAGAATTACGTGATTGGCGCAGCCTTGCGGAAAGGTGAACTTGCCGCTGTCTGCGGTGCTGCCCAGGGTATAGACCGTGGCCTCTGCGGCATCCGGTACGCCATTGTCATTGGAGTCGCAGACGACCTTGGCAAACCGCAGGTAGCCATCCAGCGCGATGCCGCTGGTGGGCGTGTAGGTGACTGGCGTGAGGGACGAGTTTCCCCCGCCGCCACAAGCCGCCAGCAACACCGCCGCAGTGGCTGCTGGAATCAGACGAAGTTTGAAGTGCATTGGGGGCTCCCAAATTCAGTGATTGACCCCACCCAACGGCGGGGCAGTTGATTCAATGGGATCAATTGTTGGTGAAAGCGATAGGGCCCAGATTGACACCGGTTGCGTACGCTGCAGGGTTGCTGTTAGCGCTTGCATTGGTGAAGTTGAAGCTGGAACCAGGAACATTCACAACCACGCGAGCCAAAGCACCCAGTACCGAGGATGCTGCCGTAGCGTTAGTGTCTGTCCCGCAAACCCCTTTCACTGTCCAAGCCGCCAGCGGAATCTTATAAGTAGACCCCGCACCAATTTTTTGGTTCGCCGTAAAGGTTTTGGAAATCTCGGTCCCCCCTGAGCCCGTCGCGGTACATCCTGCTACTTTCGGTCCGGTCAAGATCAGCTCAATTTGGGGATCAAAGTTGCTTTGCTGGTACATCTCAGCAGGCCCCCACAGTTTCAGCTTGATGTTGCCGTAGGAGCTGACATCCACCGTACCATTGTTGGGTGAGTTGGCATACAGACCCATATAGGAATTGGCAAACGGCGTTGCGATACCGGTAAACACAAAATAACGGAAGAAGTTGGGCACACCACCCGGGTTATCCAAGCCGCTTCCGATCCAGCCATTGGCGTCGAGTTTTTGTGCTGCACTGTCCATGGCAGGATCATTGAAATAACCGATATTGCCGTTGCCAGAGGTAACCGCGTTGGTCCAAGAGGCATGATTGTTGTTGGCATCAATCGCACCGATGTAATCGCTGGCAAAAACGCCATCACCCACTAGAACAAAGCCAAATGCATCACCAGCAGTTGCAACCGGCAGGGTCACCACACCACCGGAACCCATTTCTGCGGTTGGGTTGGGAGTGCCGCCACCGCTACCACCGCCACCTGCGGTGGCTGTATCCCAGAAATAGATGTTGTCAACAAAAATAGTCCCTGCTCCAACAAAGATCAGTTGATCAATCTTGGCTTTATTGGGTGCCGTAAACGAGGCCAAAGGAATATCCAGGCTGTTCCATCCAGCCACCAGCGTTTGTGGCAGTTTAGTTTCTAACGGTCCGCCACCGCTACTCGCAGCGCTGGTAATGATGCCAACGTTCAGGCTGCCCGCTGCCTCCACCCAAACATCAAGGTGCAATTTTCCTTTGGTCGAAACATCGACCGCTGTAAATTCAATACCTTGGTAATTCAAATTCGAATACTTCAGTGACTTGTTACCAGCCAAAGTCACTTCACCGTATTGTGTTGATTGGCCCCAGTTCGGGTAAGCATTAAACCCAGCGGTTGCAGAAGTCTCGCTGTAAATCGTGGTTGCGTCGGCCGGGATCGTGGTGGTGGGCGCACAAGTTGGCTCCGTTGTTCCGCATCCCACGGGTGCCGCCGCTTTCCAGAAATACAGGTTGTCGTAGTAAATCGTGCCACTACCCACCAGAATAAGCTGATCAATCTTGGACAAGTTTGGCGTTGGAGACGTGAAAGAGGTCAACGGAATGTCAATGCTGTTCCAACCTGCAACAAGCGTTTGCGGCAATTGTTTTTCTAATGCTGTTCCTCCATTGATCGCTGCGCTGGTAATGATGCCGATGTTGAGCGTTCCTGCAGCCTCCGACCAGACATCAATGTGGAGCTTTTCCATGCTCGAAACATCAATCGGCGCTGCCAGTGCAATGCCCTGGTAGTTCAAACTGGCCACCTTCTTGGTCGCATTTCCAGCCGCAGAAAAATCGCTGACGACGGTACTTTGACCCCAGTTGGGGAAGAAGTCAGTTCCAGCGACATTGGTGTACGCATCACTGAACAGCGAAATGACGTCCGCCGCTGCGGCCGTTGGCGTGGCAGCCGCAGTCGTTGGAGCCGTCGGTACCGCCGGCGCCACCGTAAACGCCACAGCGTTTGGATTGTTTGCCAAGTCAAACACCTTACCCGCAGGCAAGGTCACCGTGGGCGCTGCGGTGCCGGTCGGCGTGACATCCACCGTGTAGGTGGTGGCGTCAACCTTGGTGAAGTTGCTCGGCATGCCGCCGGTCACCACCAAATCTTCCACTGAGAAACTGTTGCCAACACTCTCGCTGAACACAAAGGTGAAGGTCTGGGTACCTGCGGCCGCACCAGCGGTGGTGCTGGCGGCAGCCGTCACCGTTGCGGTAGGTGCCACAGTGTCGCCAGCCGTGCCGCCGCCGCAGGCACTGATCAGCATAGACGCAGCCAGGGCACATGCCGAGAGGCTGAAAGATTTCACAAATGGGCTCATCGAAAGGACTCCTGGCAAGTGGGTTGATGTGAATGACGAATGCGCAAACACCGACAGCGCATTCATGAAAGCGCTTTCACGTAATGTAGAGAATGCGCCAGCTCTTGGCATTAGGGCTTACCCTTGGTCAGAGCTTAGGGCTTGCCCTAGGTGGTGTGCGCTTTGGTCACGGGTGACTGCCACCTTGGCCATTGGACTGGCCAGAGCTACTGCTCGTCACCAGCCACCAACAATGGCCAGTTGTCTCGGGTAGCGACGTTGTAGTCGGCTTGCGGGTACGCGGCCGTCCACTCTGCGGGTGCTTTGGCGCGCCCGGACGCAGACCATTTGCACTCAAAGGCAGAAAGGTGGCCGTCGCGTTCCTCAATCAGGTCGATTTCTTTTTGGTCATAGGTGCGCCAAAAATAAAAGCCAGTGGATCGACGCTCGTTACTGGCACGCTTGACACGCTCCATGACAAACCAGTTCTCAAACAGCTCGCCCACATCCCCACGCAGGCTTAAGGCGTTGAAGTTGCGTATGAGGGCATTGCGCACACCGACATCGCAAAAATAATAGCGTGAAGTCTTGGTGACTTCTTTGCGCAGGTTGCGAGAAAAGCCCCGCACATTCATCAGCACAAACATTTTTTCAAGCACATCCAGATAGCCTTCAACGGTGCGCTGACCCATGCCCAAAGATGTGGCCAGCTCAGAAACCGCCACTTCGCGACCCATTTGGTGGGCCAGAAGTAGCAACAGGTCGATCACCTTTTTGGGTTTTTTGACTTGTTCAAATTCCAACAGATCACGGTACAGGTAGTGGTTGATGTAGTCGTACGCATACTCCTGGCGCTCGCGTTCACTTTCCAGCACATGCATTCGCGGGTACATGCCATAGCGCAACATGTCGCTCAGCGCTGTTTCCGGCGAAGCCAATCGGTATTTGCCCGCCAGTTCTGGCCACGACAGCGGGTGCAGATGAAAAGTGCGTGCGCGCCCGGTCAAAGGTTCTGGAAGCCGGTCGGCCAGTTCAAACGATGCTGAACCAGACGCAATCACGCGAACCGGCAGGTGATCCACCATCAGCTTCATGGACAGGCCGATGTTGGCAATGCGCTGGGCCTCGTCGATGAACACCAGGGGCGCGTTGCCGATCACGCCTTTCAAGTGCTCGAGCTCATGGCGTTGCAAAAGCGTCTGGGTATACAAGTCGTCGCCCGTGAGCATCAAGGCATCAGGCGTCTGCGCCAGCAGCGACCGAATCAAGGTGGTCTTGCCCGCCTGACGGGGACCATAAAGGATGATCGCCGCGCCGGCCTGGCCAGGAACCTGCTTGAGTTGCTCAAGAATGGCTGGGGCTATTATTCGGTCAAACATGGTATTTTGAATAATTGAACGTCATTGACAGCTGTCAATTTATCACAACTCGTCAAAATTGAACCAAATTCTTGAGGGCCTGCTGCTTTACTCCTGCTTTGATCCACCCGTACATCGTCCGCCGCTCTTTGGTCGGACGCAACCTCAACGGGCAGGCTGCCGACCAGTGCTTCAAAGCCGACCCAGCGCCTTGGGCGCCACAGTCAGACTCTTGCCATCGCTGAACTTGACGTTGATCGGTGCAGAACCGGCGTTATAGGCCAAGTAAGTTCTGCGACCGTCGGCGCGCTTGAAGACGCCGTAGAGTGGTGTGTCGGCGGTGACGCTGAAATCAGGCGTGCCCATATCTTGCAGGCTCAGCATCCAATGCAGGGTATGGGTGCGGGTGTCGCCTAGCTCGACGCTGCCATAACGGTCCCAGCGCGCCAAGGCCGCTGCCGGGTCGGCCAGCGCCAGGTACTTGGCAAAGATGTCCTGCCAGACGTCTTTGGGCGGTGGGTTGGGCGGGAACTTGCCAATGTCGTTGTAGGTGTCGGTCTCGGTTTTCAAAACGTCAATATTTCGTTTCAAGTACGCCGGGTCGCGCCCCAGGTAGGTGGAAAACGTGGTGATGGGCAGCAGGTTGATGCCCTTGGTCTGGCGCGGCTCGTCAGTCCACCAGGTCTTGTGCGCGTAGCGGCCACCAAACACCCAGCTGGCCTCCATGTTTTTGTACTCCGGTGGAAAAACCAGCTTGTGAACGTCAAACCAGTAGTGGCTGACAGCGTCCGATTCGGTGGTGTACAGGTAAATGCCCAGGTCACGCAGTTCTTTGTTGCCGCTGACTTCGCCCCACAGAATCAGGCTGGCCCAGGCGTTGATGGCTTCCGAGGTGGATTCCTGACCATTGCCAAAGTCGTACAGCCCCACGCCTGAGGCCATTGAAAAGCCGGAGTAGGGGTCAAACGGCCTCAGAAACGGGAAGTCGCTGCCGCCGCGCTTGGCATTGGCAATGTCGGCCACCAGCATATCCACCATGCCGCCAAACTTGTCTCTGGTGCCCCAGGCCGGGTCGCGCAGGGTCAGTTCTGCAGCTGCGCGAATCCAGTAGCCGTAGTGAAAGTGGTGGTCGTTGAGCTCGGCAGCAGCAAAAAATTCGTCGGGGTAGGTCACCATGGTGCCAACCGCCTTGTTGTAATGAAAGTAGCTGCGGCCGTCGCCACCAAACCACCACTCCATGCGGTCTTTGGCAAGCGTCAGCAATTGATCACGCGTGTCGGTGTCGCCCTGTTGTTCGGCCACAGCAGCCAATTGGGTGACACGCGTCAGACCTTTGCCTTGCCAGTAGGCGCTGACACGCCAGTCGTCTTTGTTCTCGCGGATCGGAATCAGCTCGCGGCGTTTGCGCACATCGACCTTAAGTAGGTCTTTAACCTGGTCTGCACCTGCCCCTGCTGCCAGGCCCGGCCAATAAGGCAACACGCCGTTGTAAGAGCGCTCGGTAGTGAACTGGCTGGCCGCCAGCAAGCGGATCTTGCCGCGGATGCTGTCGTAGGCCGGCCCGAGTTTGGCCTCAACAGCCGGATTGTTGAACCACTGGTGCGGATACAGCCCCAGCAGCGGCCCGTTGTCGATGCCTTCCATGACGCGGGTCTTGGCGGTAAAGGTGGTTTGGACCTTGCTGGTTGCAGCGTCATAGCGCCAGTCCACGCGGGTGTCTTGCAAGAAGGCATAGGCATGATGGGTCAACAGTTGCAGACTTGCGGGGGATTCGTCGGGTAGCGCGGCCACCGACAGGTAGCCTTTGCCCACAGGCAAACGCCCCAGCCATTCGGCGGGTGACGAGGCTTCCCACACCACGCCGGTCGGGCCAAACACAGCGTAGGCCTTGCCGCCCACGCGCAGCGCCAGCACACGCGCATCAGCGCTGGCGATGCGCTCCCCCGCTGCGGGCAGCTTGACGCGCACGTCGCCACGCGAGAGCGTGATGGACGCATACGGGCTGCCGTGCGCGGTGGTCACGTGCATTTGGTCGGCACCGCGGTCCATGGCAATGTCCACCGCCCAGTCCGACGCGTGCGCCAGCTTGGGCGCACCTGGCTCAAAGGCTACCGGCGAGATCACCAGCGGGTTGCGATGCGGGTAATGAATCTCGGTGTTACGAAACTCGGTGGGAACCACCTCTTTGCTGGGCAGGGCCACTTCCAGACCGGTCGGCGTGGGCCTGACGGTAAGCGGGTGGGCAAACAAGGCCTCGGGCTTGGGGTTGAAGATCAGGGTGGAATACCACTGGTTGGTGGGTGCGGCCAGTTTCAGCATGGCATCGGTGCGGTACGGCGCAGCCGGTGGTGCCTTGTCGCCCGCTTTGGGTGACGCGTGATAGGTGGCAGCCCCCACCTTGACCGGTTGTGCGCTGGTTGCCCACACCAGGCCCAGACCCAGCAGCAGCCCAGCGGCCCATCTGTTCAAGACTTTCATCATGACGCCCCTTTAAAAATCGGTCACCCATCATAATGAAAGCGCTTTCAAAATGCATCTACAGGTTTTCCCTTAGAAGCTGGCGAAAAGCAGTCTGCGCCGCAGCTTGGTTTATTAGGGAAAACACTGGTTCCAAACCACGCAAAACGTCAGATGATTCGGTGATCAATGAAAGCGCTTTCATATTTGAAAACCAGCCCCCATCATGAACACTCCACTCAACCCGCCATCGGGCAGTTTTTGCCGACCTGTTGACCACTCTGGTACGAGCTCCCTGCGCTGGCTCCCTGCTGGCCTGATGGCGGCCAGCCTGATGGCTCCTGCCGCAGTGCACGCTATTGAATTTGGTCCGGACGGTATGTTCAGTTTTAACGGTTTCGCTCAGGCGACTTTTGGGCAACATGACAAAAGATGTTTGAACTGTCAATGGGTCGGGCCAACTGAGGGCAAGCAAAAAATTTGGGCGGATGCATTGCTGCCTGGCAAGCCAATTCAAACTCTAACCACCTTGGACTATCAAGTTCAACCGTTCTTGGGTGTGAAGTTCAACCTAGGAAAAGGGTTCAAACTGGAAGGTTTGCTAAGCCAACGCTGGCGCGATGGCGTTGCCAATGGTGAGCACCTCCCCTACGACGACCGCTTTGGCAGTAAGGAAGACATTCCAGGCTACTGGTATGACAGAAACATCGCTCTGAGCCATGAAGACTATGGCCGCCTGACGATTGGCAGCATGACCACGCGCTCCTGGCGCGAAGCCGACTACCCCATGGGCAGCAATATTGGCTTGTCTGAGCCCTGGTCACAAAGCGGGGCGGGCTACGGCATGTTGGCAAATGCCTACCGGTATCAATCAAGAATGCTCGATGTCATGAACGGTGACTTGTTTCTGGAGGCCACTTATGACACCGGCAACAAGTCATTCACCAAAAACAAGCCCTGGTTTCTGGAACTGTCTGCCAAGTACTACCGCGGGCCATTGCAGATGGATGTGATTCTGCAAGACACAAAAAACGGTGGCCCGGGCGCTTGGGGTCACGCGCCTTTCAGTGGCCTCACACCCTTTGCGGTGGATGATCCACTGTTGACAGGCTCCAGCCAAGGCATTGCCATGGTCATGGGTAGTTATCAAGTGAATAGCCAGATCGAGTTATCGGGTGGTGTCCGGCGTAACTGGTGGAGCGGCGCCAATGCCGTACAAAACCCCAACACGCTGCAATGGAACAGCATGTTCAATGTGGATTGGAACGGAACGCTCAACGGGGTGCAAAACCCCGGCTACGCAGCAAGCTCTTACGATGTGATGGTAGGCGCACGTTACCGTATGGGACAGTGGACGCCCTCGATTGGCTTTGTGCACCTTGGCACCGCCAAAACAGATAACCCCAGCGAACGCGGGCAAAGCAATTCCGCTCTGTTTAGCGTAGCAGGTTTGCAATACGACTACGGCAAGGGCCTCAAATTCGACTTCCAAGTCGGCACGGTTCACTATGCGCGTCTGGGTCTGTCGCCCATGTCCATGCCAGGCAATGACTCATTCAGTGGTGTTGACTCGCGCATCTCAAGAGACGGCACCTGGTTTACGGCCCAAATCACTTACGGCTTTTGATTCAACCGAGCCAGAGATCAATCCTATGAAATCAACTTCGTCATTCTCTGCGGTAGAAACTGTGAGTTTCCTCAAAGTCAGCGTTGCCGCGCTCTTGCTTGTCGCCGTCACTGCTTGCGGTGGGGGCGGGGCGAGTACCACCCCCATCACTGACGTCACAAAGTCGAGCGGAGGTTTACGTGCGCTGAGTCAGGACTTCATCAATCGTAAAGCGGTGAACTACTCGCCCTATGTAACGGCAACTTCCGCAGAAGACCGGGTCAATGAGGTAATTACAGACGCACAGGTTCTGGCCGATTTGACACTGCTGAAAACCGCAGGCATCGGGATGGTGCGACTGTTTGACAGTGACGAAAAGGTTGCACAGCGCGTGCTGCGTGTCATTCAGAGCAATCCAAGTCTAGACATGAAGGTTTATCTGGGCATGTGGATGGCGGGTGATGCCCTCCTTGGTAACCAGACCCAAATGGCTTACGGTGTGGCATTGGCAAACAGCTTCCCTGACATAGTGGTCGCGGTGAGTGTTGGGAATGAGTCGCTGGTCAACTGGAGCGGTCATCGTATTCAACCGGATGTTCTGGCGGCCAACATCAAAACTGTCCGTAGCCAAATTGCGCAACCGGTCACCACGGACGACAACTGGGCCTACTATGCAGCGGCAGATCGGGTCGTTTTGGACACCATTGACTTTGCTGCAGTGCATACCTACGCCATGGTGGACACCCATTACCTGCCCAAACCGTGGGATTGGCAACAACTGGGAGAAGCCGACCTGACCAAGCGGGCAGCGGCCATGATGGACGCCGCCATGGTGTCCACCAAGAACGACTACAACGCTGCTCGCAAGTTCTTGGACTCGGTGGGGCGGTCTGACATGCCCATCGTGATCGGCGAAACCGGTTGGATGGCAAAAGACCCAGGAAACGGGTGGTACAAATTCTTGGCTGCTCCGGTCAATCAGAAAATGTATCTTGACAGGTTGACGGCGTGGGCGAATGAGGGCAAAGCCGGCGCGGGCCCCAAGAACGTGTTTTACTTTGAGGCCTTTGACGAGCCCTGGAAGGGTGAGGATGACGGTTGGGGCTTGTTCAATGTGAATCGCGAAGCGCGCTGCGCTGCCCAAAGCCTGAACGCCACTGCCACGTGGACAAAGGCGTCTGGGAGCTGCGCCGAAGCGGACGCCATTTACTTCAAACCACCCACGCTGAACGCGGCTGTCACAGACGCCAAGCTGGTGATCCACTCTGAAACTGTGACGGGTTGGCCGACCGGTATGCGAGCCGACGCGTACGAGGGCGGCACCTTTACGTTGGGCTACCCCCTGACGGGCGACTCCGCCAATGGAGATCAGGCCGCAACCCTTGGTGCCAGCAACTACATCAGCTTGTCAGCCTTTGCACCCAAGAGCTATGGTTGGGGGTTGTTGTGGCAGTCGTCTGCATCGCCCACTGCGGTCACTGAAAACATGAGCAACTTTGCCAACGGCAGTATTCACTTCAGCGTCAAAACCGGCTACGTTGGTAAATTGCGGATTGGTATTTCCAGCGACACCGAACTCGGCGTTCCCACGGAGGCTTTTGTGCTGATTGCCAACGGCGACAGCTATGGCTATTGCAATAATGCAGCTAGCTGGTGTGATGTAAGCATCCCGCTGACTGCGTTCAAGGCGGCAAACCCGGCGCTTGACTTGCGCTACATCCTGACCCGTTTCTCGGTCTCGGATGTGTATTCAGCAACTGGCAACGCTACGGCGACGGGCCAGCCTGAAATCAGACTCGACAACATCTATTGGTCGCAACAATAGTGTCTTGAATGCGTGCCTTCCTGACGGTCGGGGACAGTGCAGATCGATTGACTGAACAGCCCCGACTGCCGTGCGCCGTCGCTTCAGAGATTGGAAGTGCGGTCTGGATTGATCCAAGCCGAACGTTCCAAATCGTTGAAGGCTTCGGCGGCGCCTTTACCGAGGCCGCCGCCGTTACCTGGCAGCGCTTGAGCCCAGCCAAGCAACAGCAGGTTCTGCGCGACTACTTTGACCCAGAGCAGGGCCACGGCTACACCTTGTGCCGCGTGCACATGAACAGTTGCGATTTTTCACTGGGCAATTACGCGCATGTGGAAACACCGGGCGATGTCAATCTGACCAGCTTCAACATTGAGCGCGACAAACAAGCGCTGCTGCCCTTCATCAAAGCCGCGCAACAGGTCGCTACGCAACCCATCAAGCTGCTGGTGTCGCCCTGGAGCCCGCCTGCCTGGATGAAGAGCAACGGGCAGATGAACCATGGCGGCACGTTGTTGCCCCAGTACCGACAAGCCTGGGCCAGGTGCTTTGTGCGCTTCATTCAAGCCTACGCTGCAGAAGGCGTGCCGGTGTGGGCGGTGTCGGTACAAAACGAACCGGCGGCGGTGCAGCGCTGGGATTCGTGCATTTACAGCGCCGAAGAAGAACGCGACTTTGTGCGCGACTTTCTGGGGCCCGAGTTGCACGCTGCTGGCTTGGGCCACATCAAGATCGTGATCTGGGACCACAACCGCGATCATCTGGTGGAGCGTGCCAGCGTCATGTACGCAGACCCCGAGGCGGAGCGGTATGTGTGGGGCGCGGGTTTTCACTGGTACGGTGAGCCGCACTTTGAACAGGTGCAGCTCACGCACGATGCCTGGCCGGACAAGCAGCTGCTGTTTACCGAAGGTTGTCAAGAGGGTGGCCCGCACACGGGCTCCTGGGCGCTGGGTGAGCGCTATGCGCACAACATCATCAATGACCTGAACCGCTGGACGGTCGGCTGGATCGACTGGAACCTGGTGCTGGACGAAACCGGTGGCCCCAACCATGTGGGCAACTTGTGTAGCGCGCCCATTCTGATTGATACCGCGCAAGACGCGTTGATGCATCAAAGCTCGTTTTTCTACCTCGGGCACTTCAGCCGCTTCATCAAACCCGGTGCGCGGCGCGTGCTGTGTGCGGCCAGCCGACAAGACCTGGAATGCACCGCGTTTGTGAACCCGGATGGCGTGGTGGCGGTGGTGGTGCTGAACCGCACCGAGCAGCCCATCGCCTTTGCGCTGCAAATCGGCACGCAGTCGGCTGCGGCCGAACTGCCGCCGCATGCGATCGCCACCTATCTTGCAAGCGGTACCGCGAGCCCAGGGGCCATCAACCCAACGTGATCTCCAGGCGCTGCAGCTTGCCGTCGCGCAGGTCACGCGCCAGCGGCTCAGGCAAATGGTCGCTGCTGTGAGTGCGCGTGGCGCCGTCCGCATACGTCAGCTTAAAAGCCTTTGGCGCTACCGCGTTGACGCCGAACGTGTTGCGACGTTGCGGGTTGGTGTACACCACCCAGGTTTGGCCAAAGAGCTTGAAGCCAAAGCTGTTGGCTGGGGCATCGCCTTGAGCCTCGTGGGTAAACAACTCCTCGGCCAGCACCGGTTGCGGCTTGAAGCACAGTTGCCCGGCTTCCATCACGAAGGGTTGAGCACCCAGCCCCATGTGCAGCACCATGCTGATCCACTCGGCCGTGGCACCACTCAGACGTGCCACAAAACCCACACCATGGACCTTGGCATCCGGAAACCGGCTGCTGGCGATGAACGAGGAGTTTTCCAGAGGCGAGCGGCCATAAGTGGCGGGATCGTGAAACGCGACCAGCCCCGTCTTTAGATCGGCAAAAAATTCATCATGCAAGCCGTTGCGCAAGGTCTCCAGCAAAAACTTGTAGTACATGTGCAAAAAGATCGACTCGTTTTCCAGCCAGCCGGGCGAAAATATCTTGCTGCGGCCCACCTCAAAGCTCATGTCGTCCAGCGGCGCGTTCACGCGGTACATGCCCAAAGGTGTGTCGTACAGCATGGAGCTGCGCACTGCTTGGTACAGCGCGCGGGCCTCAGCCGGTGAGCGACAGGTCCGCAAGGCTTGTACAGCGCCTTCCAGAAAAGCGCTGACCGGTTTGTGACGGAACTTGCGCGCTTGCACATGGGTTGCGCGGGGTTCATCACGCGTTGCAGGCGCAGGCGGTGCACTGGGCAGCACCTCGTGCTGCGCCACCTCGTGCAAGTAATAGCTGATCGGCAAGCCTTGTGCGTCTTTGGCCCGGGCCAAGCCACGCGCCAGCGTGGCATCCACCACCGCAAAAAATTCAGTCAGTGCTGCACCTGGCAATGCCACCGTGGTGCCGTCAATGCCCAACCGAGTTTGTTGGCGGAACGCTTCGCGGCAGGTGGCGAGCTGGTCCCAGGTGGCAAAAAAATCATGAGGATCAGCAGCCTTTAACAGCGTAGTCACGGCACGGATCAGATCGGCGATTTCAACCGGCAATTCAATGCTTGGCCCGTCGGGCACAGCGGCAAGATGCTTGGCTGCGAAAGCGATGGCGCGCCGCAATGCGTGGGCCTCATGCGTGGACGAGCCAAACAAGCCCGGCAGGCCATTGAGCGCGTCGCACCAACCGGGCTTTTCTGCCTCCATCTCCAGGCCAATTCCAAACGGGTCCAACAGGGTGGACTTGACCGCGACCAGACTCACCAGTTTTTCAAACAAGGTGCTGCGATAAACACCCCCTTGCCCGTGCTGGGTGCGCATTTGCCGGGGATGTTCGGTGCGGCGGGCGATGAGTTCGGCTTTTTCTGCGTCTTTGACCACCGCGTGCAGTTGACGGATGGTGCCATCCGCACGCAGCACGTATTTTTGCGACCGGGGCTGAACGATGTGCTCGTTGTCGTACCAGGTGTAGATGCGCTGCGCAAACAGCACTGCGGGCATCTGGTCTGGGTACAGCGCGGCAAAACTGTCCAGCAAGTCCAGGTTGTAAATCCAATGGTCGACCCAATAGCCCTCGCCGTGGGTGGCGTCTTGCACCTTGTCGGCCAGACCGACGATCAGCTCAAACCAGGGCTGGGACAGGTCTGGCGTGCCGTACACCTTGACCAGCCAGGTCATCAATTGCCCTGGGCTGAACGGCACGCGCAACTTGGCCTGCCACTTGTCGGTTTGTGCCAGATGCCAGCGGCTGGCCAATTGCTGTATGGCCGGTTGCGACAGGACGAATTTTTCAGACTGAATCACCAGCGGGTTGTTGCCGTCGATCTGGATCAGGTTGAAAAAGGTCTCGATATTGCTGATGCCAACACCGGCGTAGGTGAAGTTTTCCGAACGCCGATTTTGGTTCACATCGCGGAAATTGCCGTTGCCCTGCGACCAGTAGGTGGGCGCCAACTCAAAAAAGTTGTAGTCGCGCTCCATGTCGCCATGCTTGCGCGTGAAGGTGTGGAACACCCGGACACCGGATTCGCCCGCAATCACCACCGGCTGCCCACCGCGCAAGGTGTTATCCAGAAACGCCTGCCGCGTGTAGGCGCCCAGCTGCGGCGGACCAGCCAACAGGTCAAATCGATCACAAAGGTCTTGAATCAACTGCGCATTGGTTTGGCGTTTTTGTGCGGTGTAGTTGGCTTCAGCGGCTACCCTCTCTCGAAAATGCAGCGCTGCCTCCCACGCATCCGCCTGCCCGAAAAACGATGTCCATGTGGAGCTTTGTCCCGGCGCCAGGTTCAGTGCCATCTGCGCAAAGGCACAGCCGGTGAGCGTCTCGCGGCGCGCAGCATAGGCGTTGATGTCCGGTTGCGCCATGAAAGCCAGCGGTGCCTGAAAACTGGTGTCACTGCCAAACACCAGCTCGGGGTCAACCACCACCGGCACCGACTGCCCCTGATGCACGGTGAAGGCAAAGAACCCGCCTTCAATCCACTGCACCTCGGGCTTGTCCGAGGGTTCAACCTTGAGCTTGAAAAAAGGTAAATGCTCAGTGACGTGGCGAATCTCAGCAAACGCTTCCATGGTGCGGGACATGGCCTTGAGCAAAGTCTCTTGCAAGCCAAACGGCACGATCTGCGGGAGCCCGTCCAGCACCTGCGCTCGCAACGCTGCCGCACCGATGTTTTCTACCGTGACGCGGCGCACTAGCGCGGGCAGCGTTTCTTGTGGCAGCGTGAAATACACCACGCTCACGCGCAGACCCAGCGCTGCATGGGTTTCTTCGATTTCGATCTCGTGCGGGCGAACCGTCAGCCGCTGCGTGCAGTCGGGGTCCGCGTTGACCTGAAACGGCTCGTACAGCGTGTTGTCGGCGTCATGGATCTGAATGAAGCTTCTGAACCCCAGCAAGGAGGTCAGCGCATAGGCTTTGTTGGCCGGGTAAAACTCCAGCATGGCGCCGTTCTTGTCACGCACGCCAAAGCTGGAAATACATTGACACCGATTGGTGTAAAACACCCACGTCGGCTTGCCGTTAACCCCGGCGATGCCAGGCAGGAAGCTGGAAAAGGGGCGACGCCGGTTGAAGTCTTCAAGGCAAAAGCCATCCGGCCCAGGAGCAGTGGGGCAATTCATTTGACTCAGATGTACTTGGGCTTACCGTCCTTGTCCCAAAGCCCCCACTGTGTGCCCACCACTCCCTCTTGTTGCAGTTTCCAGGGTTCGTCGAACGAAGAAAAATAAAACAGTTTGACGCCTTCACCACGCGCCCATTGCTGCACGTCGATAAAGTAGCGCATCGCGTTCTCAGCTGAGGGGATTGCTGCATCCACCGGCTGGCCACCGCCGGGCCAGCCGGTTTCGGCCACGATGACGGGCTTGTCGCCACCAGCTGCCTTGACCAGGCCCACCATGCGCCGCAGGTATTGCGCGGCCACGGCAACGTCGGCACCTTCCCAGAACGGGTAGCAGTTGGGCAGCAGCACGTCGCAGGCAGCGATCAGCGCCGGTCGCTCCAAAAACTGGTAGTACGCATCGACGCAGGCCACCGGCACATTCTCTGGCAGCGCAGCACGTACGCGCTGCAGGTAGCCCAGCAGTTCGGCCTCGGGCAGCTCGTCGCGCAAGAGCACCTCATTGCCAACCACCGCGATGTCGACCATACCCTCTTGCCCCAGCTTGATCAACGCCTGAAGTTCACGCTCGTTGCGTGCGCGGTCTTTGCTGATCCAGGCGCCCACCAGGGTCTTGAGCCCCTTGGTTCGGGCCAGCCGCGGAATGGCCTCGTGCCCCTCAGTACACGCAAAAGAACGCAGCCAGCGCGTGTGCGGTGCAATCAGGTCAATGCGGCGGCCGAGGTTGGAGGCCAGCAGCTCGTCACCCGCCCCTTGTCCTTCGGTGTAAGCGCTAAAGCACAGACCATAGACGCCGCTGCGCAGTTGCTCCGAATACAGCGTGGCGATCTCGGCCGCAGATTGACCCGCCAGGGTCGACGGGGTCATCGAACGCAAGGATTCACCGTGGTCTTTGAGCCAATGCCTGCCCGAGCTTTGGGAGCCCACGTTTGCTGCGTTCTTCTTGCGCCGCTCCAGCTCGGCGTGGACTTCAATTGCCCGTTTTTCATCGAGGTTGTAGTTGCGCATGATCCACATGGCCAACAACGTGCCCAAGATGGGTATCCCGGAATAAAACAGGCGCAGACCATCCACTGCACCTGCGGCTTGCGTGGCCGCACCAGGGGCAAAGCCTACAAAACTCATGATGGCACCGCTGAGCAGACCGGCAATGGCAAAGCCGAACTTCACCATCCACCAGTAGATGGCACCAAAGATCCCTTCACGCCGCTTGCCCGTGGCCAGTTCGTCCAGGTCGCACACGTCGGCCGTCATCGACATCATCAGAGTAAACAGGCCGCCGATACCGAACGAGAAAAACGGCAAGGCAAACATGAACATGAAGGGCTTGCCCGGAATCATCAAAAACCACAACAGGATGTAGCCGATGATGGAAATACCTTGCGAGATCATGAATGCGTTTTTCTTGCCGGTTTTCTTGGACATCCACGCTACCGTGGGGATCACGGCAAAGGTGGTGATCAGCGCACCGACGCTGCCAAAGAGCGTCGGCCAGATGCCTGCTGCGGCCGCGTTGCCATTGAACAGGTGATACACGACGATGAAAAACGAGAACGCTGCCACGGTATTGAAGGCGTTAAAGATCAGGAAGGTGGAAAAGCACAACTTGCGAAACGGCTCGGAGCTGAACGCCTCTTTGAAGCCGTTAAAAATCTCGCGCATGCCGCCACCAAAGTTGGACCAGTTCAGGGGAATCAGATGGGTGTCGTCCTGGGTCGATCGGCTGGGAATGAACAAGGCTGGCACCATGGCTAACAGCATGCAAATCACCCCGACCCAGACCGACAGCGTTCGGGTTGCGGTGTCGGCGTTTTCAAACCACTTGGGGTCGTACATCACCACCCAGAACCAGGGGGCGATCACCCAGGCCCACTGGCCGATCCACTGGGCCACCGCCATGATGCTGGTGCGCTCATGAAAGTCGTCGCTCATTTCGTAGCCGATGGCCACGTAAGGAATACTGAAGATGGTCAGGCCGGTATAGAACACAATCGACCAGAGCAAAAAGTAAACAAAGTTGTAGGGGATGCCATTGACCCGATACAGCTGCCACATCGCCACAAACGAGATACCCATCACGATGGCGCCGATCAAGACGTATTGCTTGCGTCGACCCCAGCGCGAGCGGGTGTTGTCCGAGATGAAGCCCATGATCGGATCGGTGATCGAGTCATAGACGCGCGGAAGAAAGAACAGCACGCCCCACATCCAGCCGGGAAAGCCCATGTCTTGCACCAGCACCACCATGAAGATGCCCAAGGCCGCCGGGAACATCTGGTTGGCCAGCATGCCCAGCCCGAAGGCCACTTTCTGGCCAAAAGGGACCTTGTGGGACGAGCCCGTGGCGGATGTGTTCATAAGATGCTTTCCTGGTAAAGAGATGTGACCGGTTAATGGCGCAGGCTGCTCAACAGCGCCAGCAACCAGAGCGCGCCAAAGACAAAGGGCAATGACTTGGCGGCCCACCGGCCGCGGTGCGCAATGTGGTTGGCGGGTGCGAGCGGACACAGATCGTTCAGACCCGCGTCGTCAAACTGGCGTTTGATGTCGTCGGTGGCGGCCATGGCGGTGTAGACCCCCACCCCTGCCAAAAATGCCACCAGCAGGCCAAAGAACGGAAAGCCCAGCACCAGCCAGTTCAGGCCATCGCGCGCCTGTGCACCATAGGCGGTAAACATGAGGCCTTCAGACCAGATCAGCCAACCCATGCGTTGGTTGACCAGGTGGTCCTCATGGGTCCACTGCTCGCGCAGCGCGCGGTAATGGTCCCAGAGCACGACGTCTGGGGTGCGATGGGTGTGCATCAGGGACATGGGTTACCTTGGTTCACGCAGCCTTGGACAGAAGCTGGTCGGCAAATAGCGCTTGCATCACCTTCTTGGGTTGGCGCTCTACCGTGAACAAGCCCCAGTGCTTTTCGGGTTCCAGGGGATCGGGTGAGCCCTTCCAGGGCTCATCAAACGCCTCGAACACAAACACCATCACCCCCGTGGCTTGGGCCCAGGCCATCAGATCCTGATAGTAGATGGCTTGCAGTGCCTCCGAGGTGTTTTCAGGTTGAATGCCGCGACCGTTGGAGTGCGTGGCCCAACCCGCTTCGGAGATCACGATCGGCTTGCCAGGGTACAGGCTGGCGACGCTGGCGACGTTGTCGCGGGTGTAGTCCAGCGCCTCATGGATGTGCTTGTATTCCCACACGGGGTAAGTGTGCAGCGAGATGAAATCCACCTCGGCCACCAGGTCACGCAACTTGTGCTGCCAGGGCACATAGTTCTCGCAAAAGGTCACGGGCTGGCGCACCTGCTGCTTGACGCGGCGCACATACTCGATCATGTGCTTGACCGGCACAAAATGGTCGGTCCAGTCGACCGTGGCTTCGTTGCCCACAGCTACGCTGAAGACGATGTCGGGGTAAACGTTGGCCAGTTCAATCAGTCGTTCAATTTCTGCACGGTTGGCCAGCGTGCTTTTTTCAAGGTGCTGCTCAGAGTAAGTGCCGCCCCAAGGACAACCAAAGTTGTTCATCTCTGGGCCAAGATAGGCCCCCAGCATCACCTGAAAATCGAGTTGGTCTTCAGCGATGATTTGCAGCACGCGCTGTGCATGCAGCGTGCAATCGTAGAGCCGCAGATAACGCCAGTTTCTTTGCAGAAGATGCAAGTCCTCGCGAATCTGCTCCAACGACGGGAACACCTGCGTGTCCGGGCTCTGGCCTTGCCGGTAGCCCGAATAACAAATGGCATTGCCGGGGGTAAGGCCCTGAAGACTGGTGAGCTTCAACGCGGGTACTCCGCTGCAAATTTGGGTTGACCGTCTTTGTCCCACAAACCCCAGTAGGCACCCACATCGCCTTCGGCGCCCACCTTCCAGGCCTCGTCAAAAGCGGCAAAGTAAAACAGTGGCACGTTGGCCTTGTTGGCCCACGCCACCGTGTCCACAAAGTAGCGCATTGCCCCTGCGCGCGACGGCACCGAGCCATGAAAAGCCGAGCCCCGATCGGGCCAGCCGGTTTCACTGATGACCACTGGTTTGCCCTGCGCCACCGCCTGCACCCGGCGCACCATGGTCTGCATGTAGTCCAGCGCCTGCGGCCGGGGGCAACCTTCCCAGAACGGATAGCAGTTAGTCAGCAAGACGTCACACGCCGCTGAAATGCGCGGATGCTTTTCAAACAGGTAGTAGGCGTCCACGTACCCCACGGGTACGCCCGGCAAGGCTTGTTTGACGCGTTGGATGAAGGCCAGCAACTGGTCTTCGGTCAGGTCCTCGCGCAACATCACTTCGTTGCCCACCGCCACCAGATCGGCATGACCGGCGCGCGCCACGGCAATCACGCCTTCAATTTCGCGCTCATTGATTTCTGCATCTGTGCCCAGCCAGGCACCAACCAGGGTTTTCAGGCCGGCTTCATGCGCCAATTGGGGAATCAGTTCGTTGCCGTCGGTGCAAGAAAAGCTGCGCACCCAGCCCGCATACGGGGCCATCACCTTCAGCCGCGCGCGGATCTGCTCAGCCGTCACTTGCGAGCCCGGCGCCTGCCCGTCCAGGTAAGGGCTGAAGCACAGACCATGCACGCCCTGCGCCAGGGTATCCAGCAAGGCCTTTTCAAGCGCGTGCTGGTCGGTTTGACTCAACGCAGGCTCGGGGACGGCAGCGCTGTGCGACCCGGGCGTAAATGCGGTGGTGCTACCGGCCGCTGCACCCGTGTTAGCCCAGCCGCCAGTGGAAGAATAGGTTTGAGACATGATGATTTTTTGGGTGAAAGAGGTGCTCAGGCCTTCTTGGCGCGGGTCTTCTTCTGGAACGGCAACTTGCCCTCACCGATGGGGAGCGTCTGGTAGCCGCCCACCTTGTCATACACCCGCACATAGTCCACCACCATTTCTGCCGGGAAGTGGGTTTCAGCGTTGGGGTGCCCCGGAAAATTGCCGCCCACCGCCACATTCATGATGATGTAAAACGGCTGATCAAACGGTGCCGGCCATGGGTTGATGTCTGCCGCAGTTTTGGCCACCAGCCCGGCGCCATCGGCCGTCTTTTTGCTGCATGACCACCAGAACTTCTGGGTGGCCCACAGCACGCCATCCAGCAGCCAGCGGATTTCGCCAGGCTCCCATTCCACCGCATAGACATGCCAGTCCGCGACCGTGCTGCCGTTGGGAATGTCGTATACATGCGTGACCAGTTCACGCTTGGGGAAGGTGGAGCCAAAGTGAATGGTGCCCAGCGTCTGGTGCGGTTTTTCACCGACGATTTCCATCACGTCAATTTCGCCGGACGCCGCCCAGCCGCCATACTTGTCTTCCAGTGGCAGCAGCCAGAGCGCGGGCCACATGCCTTTGCCCCAAGGTACCTTGGCTCGAAATTCAAACTTGCCGTACTGCTTGGAAAACAACGGCGTGCCGTCGCGCTTGCGCGTCTTCATGCGGGCCGAGGTGTAGCCGCAACCGTGCAGCGATTCTTTGACCGCGCGGATCGTCAGCAGACTGTCTTTGACCGAAACGTTCTCCGGCTCGCGCGTGTAGTACTGAAGCTCCTCATTGCCCCAGCCGTCAACCCAGGTGTGCGTCTTGTAATTGAAGAAGCCATTGCCGATGTCAAAGTCCCACTTGGTGGTGTCGACGCGGTCACCTTCAAATTCGTCGTGCCAGACCAGAACCCAATCGTTGCCAGTTTTCTTCTTCGCCATGCTGTACTCCACAAATTCACTGCTAAACGAAATGCGTCTATTACTTTGCAGCCATCACGCAGGGCGGTCGCTGCGATTCATGCGTTGCCCGCCGCGGCCACCGTATTCCACTCGGACGACTGGTTTGATTCAAGGGCAGTACCCTTGATCTGCCGACGTGCGAATTGGTGCTTCAGAAAGCTGCGGTACCAAATGGCGCTGTCCTTGAGCGTGCGCTGTTGCGTGGCGTAGTCCACATGGATCAGCCCAAAACGCTTCTCGTAGCCGGAGGCCCACTCAAAGTTGTCCAGCAGGCTCCATACCATGTAACCTTTCATGCGCACACCTTGTCGAATGGCATCTGCTACTGCTGCAATATGGCGTGCGATGTAGTCCCGACGCTGGGGGTCAGCGACGCGTCCATCCACAACCTTATCTTTAAATGCGGAGCCGTTTTCGGTGACGTACAAGGCTGGAACAGGATAGTCGTCATGCAGTCTGACCAGCAACTCGGTCAAGCCTTCAGGGTAGACCTCCCAGCCCATCTCGGTGACCTCGCGCCCGCTGGCGTGCACGTCCCAAGGTCCAAAAGCACTCACCACCGACCTGGAGTAATAGTTCACCCCCAAAAAATCCATCGGTGTGGCAATCGTGGCCATGTCACCAATCTGGACTTCAGGCGCCAGCGGTCCAAGATGTTCCAGCACATCATCCGGGTAATGTCCTTTGAAGAGGGCGTCCATGTACCAGCGCAGCAACAGACCATCTTCCAGCTCGGTCTTGGCCAGATCGGCTGGCGAGTTGGTAGCCGGATGCATGGGTGACAGGTTCAGCACAATCCCAAGCTGGCTGCGGCAGCCTTGGCTGCGCAGCGCCTGCAAGGCCATGCCGTGGCTCAGCAGCAAATGGTGTGACGCCTGCATGGCCAGGCCGCGATCTTGCACCCCGGGTGCAAACACCCCGCGCTTGTGCCCCAAAATTGACATCACCCAAGGTTCGTTGTGTGTGGTGATCGCCGCCACGCGGTCGCCCAGGCGTGCGTGAATTCCTAGCGCGTACTCCACAAAACGATGCACTGTGTCGCGGTTGGCCCATCCCCCCGTGGCCTGCAAACTCGCGGGCAGATCCCAATGGTTCAGCGTCAGGTAGGGCTGGATGCCGCGCGCAAGAATGCCATCGACCAGGCGTTCGTAAAAGTCCAGACCCGCCGCATTCCAGGCGCCTGCGCCAGTGGGCCGGACCCGGGGCCAAGAGACAGAAAAGCGGTAGGCGTTAACCCCCAGATCTGCAATCAGATCCAGGTCCGCCTGCCAGCGGTGGTAATGGTCGCAGGCCTGGTCGCCGTTACTGCCGTCTGCAATCGCCCCTGGTCGCCGACAGAATTCGTCCCAGATGGAAGGGCCCTTGCCGTCTTCTTGAGCTGCGCCTTCAATCTGGTAGGCGCTGGTGGCCACGCCCCAGACAAAGTCGGGCGGAAAGGTAAACGACAGGTCGGCGGGTACGGACGACTTCACAAACGAACCCCTGAAGGTGGCTCCGCCGCACCAGTGGCACTGCGGCAACCCACGCATCTGACGATGATGGCTGAATTCATGTTGGTTTCAAGAAAATGGAGCGCCCGGCCAAACTCGCTGCCGCACGAACAACACCCGGATTGCGCCTATGAAAGCGCTTTCAAAACTCATTCTAGTGAGTTTGATGGGGTTGCAAACCTAGGGAAATCCCGGTGAACTTAGACAGCCGCAGGGTCGCTGGATGCGCGCACCACCAGACGGGGCGCGGGCACTTGCGCAGTCGGCTTTTGGCCGCCCAGCAATTGCAACAAAGACTGCGCCGACAACGTACCCAGTTCCGACGGCGATTCGTGAATGCTGGTCAATGGCGGAACGCAGTAGGTGGCCATCGGCAAATCGTCAAATCCCATCAGCGCTACATCGTGCGGAACCCGCAAACCGTGCCGATGCAAGCCTAAAGCGGCACCAAACGCCATCTGGTCATTGGCTGCGAAGATCGCGGTGAACTTCACGCCGTTGGTCAGCCAATTCTCCACGGCTTTCAGGCCGCCATCCTCCAGAAAGTTGCCAGCGGCCATCAACGCCGGGTCGAAACCGATGCTCGCCTGATCCAAAGCATGGCGATAGCCGCGCAAGCGCTCGTTGGCATCCGCATGGTTGGAGAGTCCTGCAATGAAGGCAATCCGTCGGTGACCCAGGTCGATCAGATGTTGCGTGGCCAGCCGTCCGCCCTCAAAGCTGTCAAAGTTCAGCGTATACAGGTGCGGCGCGCTCAGCGATCGTCCCGTCACCACCAAAGGCGTGGACTTGGCGCAGGCCCGCAAGGCCTGGTCTGACAGGCGGCCGTTGAGCACAATGATCCCATCGACGCGACGCGATCGCAACACGTCGATGCATTTGGCTTCCGCCTTGGCGTCCCAATGGCCACTAACATATAGCGCGCTGTAACCTGCCTGGTCCAGCACCTGCTCAATGGCCGCAAGTGCCATGCCGTAGAAGGGGCTGTCAATGGCCTGGGTAATGACGCCAATACTCCAGGTCCGGCCACCCGCCAGGCCACGTGCCATCGGGTTGGGCACAAAGCCAAGCTCCGCCACCGCCTGCTCCACCGATTGACGCTTGAGTTCGCTTACCTGAGCTGTGCCATTGAGGATGCGCGACACGGTGCTGGGTGACACACCAGCGGCCTTGGCTACCATTTCCAAAGTGACCACCTGCTGGAAAGGCGGCGGCTTGATCCGGTTGGTGTTCGCTGCGGTACCTGGGACTTTTTTCATTGACAGTGGTCTCTCAAGTCAAACAAACCTGGACCTGCTCAGTTTTGCTGCCTTCACACAGCAAAGCCTCAGCGTGATCCGAACGACTGGGAACAGCGAACCGACCCAACCCCCCTGAGCGCGATCAGAAGGCAGGTCGGCACCGTCGCCAACGCACGCCTTCCTGATCGTTCCCGAACAATCCCGGATAATCGCACAATGTCGTCGACATATTCCGCTTGGCCCGCCCGCTTGACCACTTTTGTGCTGGCCGCGCTTGCTGCTGCCAGCATGGGGTTTTGGGTGCTTAAGTGGCCAACCACGCCGCAGATACCAGCACCCGATACGGCGTATGTTAAGCCGCCGTCCATCGACACAGCCAAAGTCGCGGGCCTACTGGGTGCGCGCGCGTCAGACTCGCAGGCCGCGCAACGCGGCAGCGCCGCCAACTCAACCGCCGGACTAAAGTTGATGGGCATCATCGCAACCGCCCATCCCGAACGTCGAGGCGCAACCGGTAGCGCTTTGATCGCTGTTGAAGGTGCACCGGCGCGGCCGTACCGCGTCGGGCAACAGGTGAGCGCTGATCTGACGCTGCGCGCGGTGCAGGCGCGCAGTATTACGCTGGCTCCGTCGTCAGGCGCTGCGGCCACCCTGACGCTGGAACTCCCCCCGCTGCCAGGCGTGAAACCGCTCGACCCACCTCAATAAGCGCTGCGGCGCGTGCGCCCGCTTCCAGTGGCCAGCGGCATATTTGTTGGCCTCGGCCAACGTCGGGTAAGTGTGGATAGTGCCCAGAATCTGGTTCAGGCCCAGCCCGTGCTTCATGGCCAGCACGTATTCGGCCATCAAGTCGCCGGCGTGCTCACCCACAATGGTCACGCCCAGAATGCGGTCTTTACCTGGCACGGTCAGCACCTTGACAAAGCCTTGCGTGGTGCTGTCGGCAATGGCGCGGTCCAGCTCAGCCAGGTCAAAGCGGGTGACCTCGTACGCCACACCTTTGGCGCGCGCTTCTTGTTCGTTCAGGCCAACGCGCGCCACCTCAGGCGACACAAACGTGGCCCAGGGCACCACCGAATAATCCACCTTGAAGCGCTTGAAAGTGCCAAACAGCGCATTCACCGCCGCGTACCACGCCATGTGGCCGGCGGTGTGGGTGAACTGGTAAGGACCGGCCACGTCGCCGGCGGCGTAGATGTTGGGGTACAACGTTTCTAGATACGCATTGACTGACACCGTGCGCTCGGTCGGGATGCCCAGCTCTTCCAGTCCATAGCTTTGCAGCCGGGCCACGCGTCCCACGGCGCAGATCAGGTCGTCAAATTCAATGCGTGTTTCTTGCCCCTGGTGCGCCACCACGATGAACTTGCGCGTAACGTCGCCCTCTTGCGCACACTCGCAGCGCAGCGCCTGGTGGCTGGTGCGCACGTCCACACCGTCTTGCACCAATGCCGCGCGCACCATTTCAGACACTTCGGCGTCTTCGCGCGCCATTAGGCGTGCGGCGCGCTGAATTTGCGTCACCTGCGAACCCAGTTGCGCAAGGGCTTGCGCCAGCTCACAACCGATCGGCCCGCCACCCAGCACCACCAGCCTTTGGGGCGGTGCATCGCGCTGGACCATGGCGTCCCACAGCGTGTCGCTGGTCAGGTAACCCACGTCATCCAGCCCCGGCAGCGGCGGCACAAACGGGCGCGCGCCGGCGGCGATGACGATGGCGCGCGTGGACAGGCGCTGGGTAGCACCGTCGTGACGTTTGATTTCCACCGTCCAGGGGTCAACGATGCGCGCGTATCCGGCCACCACGTCCACGCCCAGAGCGGTGTAACGTTCTACGCTGTCGTGTGGCGCCACTTCGGCAATGACCGCGTGCACCCGCGCCATCACCTCGCGAAAGCTGAAGCGGGGTTCCGCTGCGCGCAAGCCATAGGTTTGCGCATGGCGCATCTGCTGCGCCAGCCGCGCCGACTTGATCAAGGCCTTGCTGGGCACGCAGCCGTAGTTCAGGCAGTCGCCACCCATCTTGTGCGCCTCCACCAGCGTGACTTTGGCCTTGACCGCAGCAGCGATGTACGCCGTGACCAGCCCGGCCGCGCCGGCGCCAATGACGATCAGGTTGCGGTCGTAGCGCGCCGGGCGCTGCCACCTGGCGTAGACGCGGCGGCGCTGCACCGCTTGCACCAGCGCACGGGCCAACAGCGGAAACAAGCCCAACAGCGCAAATGACACCAGCAGCGCAGGCGAGGCCACATCGCTTAAACGGGTGATGCGCGCCAGTTGGGTACCGGCATTGACGTACACCACGGTGGCGGCCAGCATGCCCAATTGGCTGACCCAGTAAAACGTGCGCACCCGGACCACGGTCATGCCCATGAGCAGGTTGACCAGAAAAAACGGCACCACCGGAATCAGCCGCAGCGTCAGCAGATACCACGCGCCGTCCCGCGCCATGCCAGCGTTGACCGCGCCCAGCCGGTGCCCGAACTGGCGTTGAACCACATCACGCAGCACATAGCGCGCCGCCAGAAACGCCAGCGTGGCGCCGATGCTGGAAGCAAACGACACCAGCAGCGTGCCCAACCCAAGCCCGAACAGCGCGCCACCGGCGAGCGTCAGGATCGCTGCACCGGGCAGCGACAGCGTGGCCACCAGCACATACAGCCCAAAGTACGCCAGCGCCGCCTGCATTGGCGCGGCCTCACGCGCGGCCTGAAACCGGGCCAACCCGCTCTTCAGGCCCTCCAGCGTGAGCAGCTGGTGCAGGTCAGCCGCAAAAAAAACCGCGACCAAGGTCGCGGCCAACAGGACGATGGCAAGCTTTTTCATGTGGAGGGCACAGCAGTTATCACCGGGGGTTGAAAGGATAGTCGTTTGCAGCTGCGCTTTCTTACGCCGGGACGCTGCGTGTGCCCAAAGGTTCAACCGAGATTGTCCATTAGGCGCACCTGTGGTGCTGCTTGGGCGTCAGCGGCGCATTTGTGGTCATTTTGACCCCTCTTTGTCGCCTGTAGCTACGGCTACAGGCTTCGCAGTCGGATGCAAACTGCCTCGCAACTGCATTCGCTGCCATCCCAAGCCCTAATGAACAATCTCGGTTCAATCCACCTTGTAGGCGGCAAAACGCTCGTCCACCGGCGTCGCAAACAAATGATTGCTG
>Ga0172370_10002095_pt1 | contig 29277 bp, 30 predicted proteins | sample LakKiv5m_FD_114538 | JGI IMG/M metagenome (GOLD analysis project Ga0172370, IMG submission 114538) | Freshwater microbial communities from Kabuno Bay, South-Kivu, Congo - kab_022012_11.5m | ecosystem: Environmental > Aquatic > Freshwater > Lake | place: Democratic Republic of the Congo...
CCCAGGTCGGCCGGCGGGAGCTCCGGCGCGACCCGGCCCGCCGCCGCGAGGAGCAGGTCGAGCAGGCGGCGCACCTCGGCCCACGAACGCGGCACGGGCGGCGCGATGGGGAGCGTCGGGATGCCCGCGGCCTTCAGCCGCTCCAGGACGTCGGCCGGCATGCTCGGCGGGTTCACGAGCGCCACGAGCCCGGCCGGGTCGAGCTCGCTCGCGAAGTTGGCGACGACGCGCGACGGGGCGTGCCCCGAGAAGATCAGCCACGTACGAGGTCCCGGGCGTTCGGGGAGCACGGGGACGGGCGCGGGGCGGCGGGCACGCAGGCGGGCGCGGTAGAACGCAAGGGTCGCCAGCGCCGCGGCCCTCGCCGGCACCCGGCGCGTGGGCGGGAGCCAGGGCTCGGCGGCCGAGAGCTCGGTCGACAGCGCACGTACGACCTCCTGGTCATAGCCCAGGCGGAAGAGCTGCACCGTGATCTCGTTCCGCAGCACGTGGCGCTCCAGCGGGCTCGCAGCCCAGCCCGGCATCTCGGCCAGGATCCGATCGGCCAGGGGGAACACGACCTTCCAGATCGCGGCCGCCGAGGCCTGGTAGCGGTACTTGGCGATCGAGCGGTCGGGGCGCGCCCTCCAGAGGTCGAGATCGTTGTGCACGAGCCGGCAACCGGCGGCCAGCGCCAGCCTGCGCGCCAGTGCCTCCTCGAGCCGCACGACCCGCGGCGCGGGGCCGCCGTCGTAGCGCGTGACGTAGACCTTCATGGCACCGTCCCCCCCGACGCCCGCGCGCGCCGCAGCATCCCCGAGAGCCAGGGCATGGGCATCGCGCGCTGGGCCTGCCACCAGACCAGCGAGAAGCTGAGCGCGTACGAGAGCGCCATGGCCTGCGCGGCCCCGATGGGCCCTTGCAGCCGGATCAGGCCGTAGGTGGCCCCCATGTTCACGAGCGCCGAGGTCACCGTGATGCTGGCCAGCACCCCGGTCCGCCCCGCCTGCACCAGGTAGGGCATGACCATCAGGTAGCCGCCTTGCAGCGCGAACCCCAGCATGAGCCAGCCGAAGTGCGGAGCCGCCGCCGCGTACTCGCGGGTGGTCATCACCGCCAGGACCAGCGGGGCCGCCACCGCCGCCACGACCGTCAGGCCGATCAGGGCCGCGAAGACGCCCCACGTCTGGCGCACGATGCGGCGGCGACGGACGTCGTCGAGGGCCGCGAACTGCTCGTACAGCCAGGGCGACCACGCCTGGTTGAAGGCCGTCATGACCAGGCTGATCGACGACGACAGCGTGAAGGCCACCGCGTAGAGCCCCACCTGATCCTTGCCGGCCAGGCGGTCGAGGAAGAACCGGCCGCTCATGCCCATGGCGATCCCGGCCAGCGCGTGGGGGATCAGGGGCAGCGAGATGCGGTAGATGTCGCGGAGCCGCTGTCGGTCGACGTTCCAGACCAGGTAGCCGGTGCGCCGCAGGTAACCCAGGCCGATCAGGGTGACGACCACGCTGCTGACCAGCAACCCCGTCGCCCGCCCCTGCCAGCCCAGGCCGAACTGCACGACCAGCACGACCGAGATGCCGATGTTCGTGAGGATCAGCGCGACCTGGAACAACCCGAACCGGACCGCGTGGCCGAGATTCCGGAGGATGGTGAGGACGAACTGCATGGCCGCCTGGGAGGCCGCGATCAGCACGACGAGCTGCACCCAGGGGGACGGGATCCCCGACACGCTGCCCGCCAGGGCCACCGCCACGAAGGCCGCGCCCAGCACGAGCACCGAGTTCAGGGTCAGCACGAAGAGCAGGTTCGAGACGATCCGGCCGATCTCGCCCTTCGACTTCGAGAAGAACTCGCGCGCGATGTTGAACTGCATCGACATGCCGACCAGGGGCGCGGCGAACGACACGAGCATCGTGAAGATGGCCACGTGGCCGTACGCCTCGGGGGACAGGTAGCGCGTGAGCACGGGTAGCAGCAGGAAGCCGACGCTCGCGTTGATCGCGCTCGAGAGGACGTAGATGGCGGCGTTCCGCAGGACCTTCATGACCCTCTTCTTTCGGGTATCCCCGGGCTCAGGCCAACAGATCCCACGTCAGCGGGGTGCCTCGAGCCACGTCGACGCGCGCGCGGCGACCGAGCACGTCGGCCAGGTGCGCGGGCGCGAGCCCCCCGGCGGGACGGATCGAGCGCACGTCGGCGGCGGTCAACTCCTGTCCCGCGCGCACGTCGCGCACCACGTACAGCGAGCGGCGATAGCGTCGCCCCACGGCCTCGCGCGGCCCCACGTCGTAGCACACGCGCCCCAGCGCCTGCTCGGCCGCGCGGATCGCCGACACGAGGTCGGTGAACTCGGCGGGCTCGAGCGAGAACGCCGCGTCGGGGCCGCCGGCGGCACGGGAGAGGGTCAAGTGCTTCTCGATGACGCGCGCGCCCAGCGCCACGGCCGCCACCGAGGCCGCGACGCCCGCGGAGTGGTCCGACAGCCCCACCACGACGTCGAAGGCGTCGCGCAGGTGGGGGATGGTGCGCAGGTTCATCTCGGCGAACGGCGCGGGGTAGGCCGCCGTGCACTTCAGGAGCGCGAGCTCGGTGGCCCCGGCCTCCCGCGCGGCGCGCACGGCGGCGTCGATCTCGGCCAGGCTGCCCATGCCCGTCGAGAGGATCAGCGGGCGACCGGTGGCAGCGGCCGCACGGATCAACGGCAGGTCGACCAGCTCGGACGACGCGATCTTCAAGGCCACCACGTCGAGCTCATCGAGGAAGGCGACGCCTGCCGGGCTGAAGGGCGTCGAGAAGAACAGCAGGCCCTCGGCCGCGGCCAGATCGCGGAGCGGCGCGTGCCACTCGAACGGCACGAACAGGTCGCGGTAGAGCTCGTAGAGCGTCTTGCCGGCCCACAGCGTGCCGTCGAGCTGGAACTGCGGGGCGCGCACGTCGAGGGTCAGGTCGTCGGCAGTGGCGGTCTGCAGCTTGACGGCGTCGGCGCCGGCGGCGGCAGCGGCGCGCACCAGGTCCAGGGCCGTCGCCAGGCTCTGGTTGTGGTTGCCGGAGAGCTCGGCCACGATGAACACGGGGGCGTCGTCGGAGACGATGCGCGGGCCCAGGTGGAGCGGCGTCGCCATTCAGCGTCCTCCCGAATCCGCGGGGCTGGCCGCGGGCATGGGCGCGAACGTCAGCGGCACCCCGCGGCTCGCGTACCTGGCCTCGAGGCCGGGCTTCAGCGCCTGCCACTCGTCGCGCAGCATCCCGATGAGCACCACGTCGTGGTAGCGTCCGTCCTTGCGTACGTGCTGGCGCTGGCACCCCTCGCGCCGGTAGCCGTGCTTCTCGTGAAACGCCAGGGCGGTCTCGTTGAACGCCAGCACCTCGCCGTACACCTTGTTCAGCTGGAGCTCGTCGAAGGCCACGCGCAGCACCTGGTACTCGACGAAGCCGCCGATGCCGTGTCCACGCGAGGAGGCCTCGGCGAGGTAGAAGCCCCAGTCGGTGCGCCCGTTGGCCCGGTCGAGGTGGGCCAGGTTCACGAGCCCCACCGGCTTCCCGTCGAGCGTGACGATCCAGTAGCGGTAGTCGGTCCGGCTCGGAAGCTGCGCGAACCAGCGGGCGTGCTCGTCGGGCGTGATGGCGTGATCGGAGTACATGCTGGCGGCCACGTCGGGCAGGGCCCGCCAGGCGAAGATGAGCTCCCGGTCGGCTTCGACGAGGTCACGAAACCCGATCATCCCGACCTCCCCGATGCCCCGGCGTCGACGTGGGTTCACCCTCTAGCATAGCGGATACGACGCGCGAGACGCCATGCCCATCGATCGTCGCGCGCCCCGCCGCGGCCATCGCAACCCGGGCCTCGGGATCGGCGGCGAGCGCCTCCACGGCTCGGGCGATCGCCGCCGGCGTCGTGTCGACGTGCCAGCCGAGCGAGCGCACGAGCCCCCGTCGGGCGCACTCCGCCAAGCCCTTCCGCTGGTTGTCGGCCACGGCCAACGCCAGGGTCGGCACGCCCAGGAACGCGACCTCCCACAACGTGCTGCCGGCGGCGCCCACGACCAGGTCGGCGTCCCGGAGCAGCGCCGCCATGTCGGCCACGTCGGAGCGAACCTGCCACGCCCGGCCCTGCGCCGCTACCAGGGTCTCCAGCTCCTCCCGGCGCGGATTCGCGGGTCCGACGACCGCCGTGACCGCCCAATCGGGCGCCGCCACCGGCTCCAGCGCCGCGAGCACGCGCCCGGTCCAGTCGAAGGCGTCACCGCCGCCGAAGGTGAGGACCAGCCGGCGCGGCGGCGAGCGGTGATCGCGCGGCGAAGGCCCGGCGTCACGAAAGTCGCGGCGCAGGAGGACGTAGGCGCTGCCGAGCAGCAGGCGCACGCGCTCGGTCGCGCCAGCGTAGTCGGTCGGCGTCGTGTGCAGGTTCTGGTCGAGCACCCAGTCGGCGTCGACCTCCCCGGCCTGGCCGTTGTCGTCGATGAGCAGCAGCGGCACGGGGCCGGCGGCCACGGCGCTCCGGTACTCTCGCGCGAACTGGTAGCCGTCGACGACGAGCCGCCCGGCGCCCCACGCGGCCGCCACCTCGAGCGTACGCGCGGCGTCGATGGCTCCCCCCGTGGGCGCGTCCTGCACGCGCACCTCGGCGCCCTCGGCCCGGAAGCGCGGGAACAGCGGCGCGGTCTCGGCGGAGGCCAGCAGCATCACGTCGCCACCCGCCTCGCGCCAGCCCTGCGCCAGCGCCAGGCAGCGCACGACGTGCCCGGCGCCCACCACGGGGCCGGCGTCGGCGCGGATCAGCAGGCGCGGGACGCTCATGGACGCGCCCCGACCCGCCAACGCGAGGGCTGCACCAGCTCGGCGGGCAGCTCGGGCAGCTCCGCCACCAGCTCGGCGAGCGCGGCCCCGAGCGGAGGGAGGCTCGCCCAGGCGGCGACGGCTTCGGCGAGCTGCGCCGCGGCCTCGAAGCCCAGCACCGGGCGGCCGGGCAGCACATCGCGCGCGTAGGCCAGGAAGAGCTGCCAGCGCGGGAGGCCGTGGGCAGCGGCCAGCACGTCGAGGCGACCGAGCGTCGGCGCCAGGGCGGTCAGGCCCGGCGGCAACGCGTCGGAGCCGAGGAAGGCCAGGCCCTGTACGTACACGCTGCGCACGAACACCTCGCGACCGGCCGCGGCGGCGAAGAAGCCGGCCTCGGCCAGGCGCCGGTCGAGCACGCTGGCCGCCACCTGGAAGGCCTGCACGTCGGGGTCGACCAGCGCGTCGAAGGCGTCGCCGGGGTCCACCGCCGAGATCCCCAGGCGGCCGATCACTCCCGCGTCGCGGAGCCGACGCAGCTCGTCCCAGGCGGCTCCGCCGGCGGCCGTCCGGTGGACCGGGCGGTGCAGCAGCAGCGTGTCGAGCCGCGGGACCCCCAGGGCGAGCCGGCTGGCCTCGACGCTGGCCCGCACGCGCCGGCGCACGTCAGCGGCGGTCGCGCCCTCGGGGGCCACCCCGGGATCGAGCTTGGTCACCACGCGCCAGCCCGGGTGAGCAGCCAGCCGCGCGCCGACGCGCACCTCGGCGTCGCCGTAGGCGCGGGCCGTGTCGAGCGTGTCGAGCCCGGCGGCGCGCGCCACGGCGAGCAAGGCGTCGAGCTCGGCGTCGGAAGGCACGCCGCGGCGGTTCGCGATGCCGTAGGGCAGTCCCCACTGGACGGAGCCGAGCGCGAGCCGACCGATGGGCGCGGCGCTCACCATGCCGTCCATCCCCCGTCGACCATCAACGTGTGACCGGTGACGTAGCTGGAGGCCGACGACAGCAGGAAGACCAGCGCCCCGGCGAGCTCGAGCGGCTGCCCGACCCGGCCCAGCGGCACGTGCTCGATCAGCGCCTGCACGAACCCCGCCTGCGCCTGCACCTCGGGCGACGGGAACGAACCCGGCGCCAGGCAGTTGACGCGCACACCGTCGCGACCCAGGTGGCAGGCGGCGTAGCGCGAGAGCTGCGCCACCCCGGCCTTGGCCAGCCCGTAGACGGGAGGGTTGTGGAACTGGGGGTGCTCGTCGTACACGTCGGGGTTCGGCGAGACGTGGCCGTACATCGAGCCCACGTTGACGATGCTGCCGTCGTGGTGCGGGATCATGCGCGCCGCGGCGGCCTCGGTGGCCAGCAGCACGTCGGTCAGCCCGGCCGACAGCGTGGCCTCGGCCGCTTCGCGCGTGGTGGTGCCGAAGCGATGGGGGCGCACCTGCACCGCGTTGTTGACCCAGCCGGCCACCCGACCGGCCTCGGCCTCGATGCGGTCGAGCACGCGCGCCAGGTCCTCGGCCTTCGCCACGTCGGCCACCACGGGCACCACGCGCCCGCGAAGTCCCAGGCGGACGGCCTCGGCGGCCACGCGCTCGAGCTTGTCGGGCGAGCGCCCGCAGATGACCACGATGCCGCCGGCGCCGGCGACCCCCAGGGCCATCGCGCGCCCCAGGTGCCCCCCGCCGCCGGTGAGCCCCACGCCCCGGCCGGCCAGATCGAACAGGCTCGTCACGTCGTGTGCGTTCATCCTTCGGTGAGCCCTTTCTGGCGGGTGCCTCGGTTCTGCACGGCGAGCGCCGGGTGGGCGTCGAACAACGCCGCCACCTCGGGGTAGCCCGCCACGTCGGCGCGCGGGCCGAGCAGGCGGAAGGCCGCGTCGGCCAGGGCCAGGTCGTCGGGCGTGTCGACGGTCCAGCGCCAGTCGGGGCGAGCGGGCCAGTCGGCGGGCGCCTCGAGCGACGTGACGCCCAGGTGCTCGGCCACCCAGGTGAGCACGTGCGTGCGGTGCCAGGGCTGGTCGGCGGCGATGCGCCGCTCGGCCTCGAGCAGCGCGTCTGCCCGCGCCACCTGCTGGCAGTAGCCGAGCGGCAGCGTGCGGCGGGCCTGGTCTTCCTGCACCAGCGCGACGCCCGCCCCGCCCCGCTGTGCGCGCTCGACGAGCAGGTCGACCACGGCGGCGTCGGTGAACGGGTCGTCGGCGGTCAGCCGCACCACCCACTCGGGCGAGCGCTGGCGCACGATGGCGGTGTAGCGCGAGAGGACGTCGTCGACGGCGCCGCGGAACACGCGCACGCCGAGGGCCCGTCCCCAGGCGGCCGTGACGTCGTCGGAGGGCGTGTCGGTGGTAGCCACCCACCACTCGGCCACGCGCCGAGAGGGGCTGAGCCGTCGGAGGAGCACCTCGAGCAGCGGTCGCCCGGCCAGGGGCGCGAGGATCTTGCCGGGGAGGCGCGTCGAGCTCATGCGGGCCTGCAGGACACCGATGACGTCGCCCACGGTGGACTCCTCAGGCCGCCGCGCCGAGGACGGCACGAACGGTCGCGACCACCCGCAGGACGTCGGCGTCGGTGAGGGCCGGGAACATGGGCAGGCTGAGGCACCCGGCGTAGTACGCCTCGGCGTGCGGGAAGTCGCCGCGCGCGGTGCCGAACGTGCGTTGGTAGAAGGGCTGTAGGTGGACCGGTACGTAGTGTACCTGCGGCACGATGCCCTCGGCGACCAGCGCCTCGAAGGCCGCTTTGCGGTCGTGAACGGCGGGATCGAGGTGGATCACGAACAGGTGGTGCGCGTTGGTGCGATCGCCCGGATCGGCCTGCAGCCTGACCCCCGCGAGCCCCGCGAACCCCTGGCGGTACGCCGCGGCCACGGCTCGACGACGCGCCACGAACTGCGGCAGCCGCGTCAGTTGCGCCTGCCCCAGCGCGCACTGGAAGTCGGTCAGGCGCCCGTTGGTGCCGATCTCGTGCATCTCGTAGTACCAGGGCCCGTCGTTCCCGGTGAGCTCGGCCGGATCCTTGGTGATGCCGTGATGGCGCAGCCGGCGCAGGCGGCGCGCCAGCGTGTCGTCGTCGGTCAGGATGGCCCCGCCCTCGCCGGTGGTCACGTGCTTCACCGGGTGGAACGAGAGGCACACCATCTCGGCGAGCCCGGTGCCTCCCACGGGACGCCCGTGGTACGTGGCACCCAGGGCGTGGCAGGCGTCTTCGATGACCACGAGCCCGTGCCGATCGGCCACGGCGCGGAAGGCCTCGAGGTCGGCCGGCAGGCCCGCGAAGTCGACGGGCACCAGCGCGCGCGTGCGCTCGTTCACCGCGGCCTCGGCGGCCCGCGGGTCGAGGTTCCAGGTGGCCGGGTCGATGTCGGCGAAGCGCGGGCGCGCGCCGCAGGTGACGAAGCAGTTGGCGCTGGCCAGGAAGGTGATGGGCGAGGTGATGCCCTCGGACCCCGGCCCCACGTCGGCGGCCAGGCAGGCCAAATGCAGCGCCAGCGTACCGTTCGCGACCGCGACGGCGTGCCGGGCCCCGCAGGCCTCGGCCAGGGCGGCCTCGAAGCGCGCCACGGCGGGACCTTGCGTCAGCCAGTCGCCGCGCAGGGTGTCGGCCACCGCCTGCACGTCGGCGTCGACGATCCACTGCCGGCCGTAGGGCAGCACCGGCAGGCGGCTCACGCTAGGAGCCCGTAGCGCATAGCGCTGTCGGGCTCCCTGGGGGTCTGGGGGCCCTCCCCCAGGCAACAACGCAGGAGCCTGTCGGTCGTGTTTTCAATGGGTTGCGGCGACCTGTCGATTCTTGGCACAAGCGTCTCCAAGGTTAGTTGCCCACTACGGGACAGGCTCCTAGCCCCCGCTCGAGAGCCCAGGCGCGCGCCTCGGGCAGGTCGAGCCCCGCGATCATGCGCGCCAGCTCGTCGTCGCGCAGCCAGCGGTCGTTGGTGTCCGAGGCGTAGTGGAAGCCGTCGGGGCAGGCGCGGCCGCGCTCGGCCCAGGGCAGCGGGCCGTGCGTCGGGTACTGCGGCAGGATCACGAAGCGGTCGTCGAGCTCGACGGTGTGACGCGCCTCGTCGGCCGGCACCATGACCTCGTGCAGCTTCTCGCCGGGGCGGATGCCGATGGTCTCGATGCGCGCCTCGGGGGCGATGACGCGCGCGAGGTCCGGCATCAGCAGGCTCGGCAGCTTCGGCACGAAGACCTCGCCCCCGACCGCACGCTCGAGGCAGTCGAGCACGAAGCGCACGCCCTGATCGAGCGTGATCCAGAAGCGCGTCATGCGCGGGTCGGTGATGGGCAGCGCGCCCTCGTGGCGCTTCTTCAGGAACAGCGGCACGACCGAGCCCCGGCTGCCCACCACGTTGCCGTAGCGCACCACCGCGAAGCGCGTCGCGTGGGCGCCGGCGTACGCGTTGCCGCCGATGAACAGCTTGTCGGAGCACAGCTTGGTGGCGCCGTACAGGTTGACCGGGTTCACGGCCTTGTCGGTCGACAACGCGATGACGCGCTGGACGCCCTTGTCGATGGCGCAGTCGATGATGTTCTGCGCGCCCAGCACGTTGGTCTTGATGGCCTCGAACGGGTTGTACTCGGCCGCCGGCACCTGCTTCAACGCCGCCGCGTGGATGACGTAGTCGACGCCGTCGAAAGCACGCGCCAGGCGCTCCTTGTCGCGCACGTCGCCGATGAAGAAGCGCAGGCTCGGGTGGTCGTAGCCGTCGACCTGCATCTCGTACTGCTTCAGCTCGTCGCGGCTGAACACGATGATCTTGGCCGGCTTGTACTCGCCGAGCAGCAGGCGCACGAAGCGCTTGCCGAACGAGCCGGTGCCGCCGGTGACGAGGATGGTGGCTCCGTTGAGGTCCATGGGGCAACTCCTAGGGGCTTGGCGACGGCCGGAACACTAGCCCCGGGGCCGCCCTGTGTCAAGCCGACCGGCCCGCGGGAGCCCCGCTCTGCAGGCGGCTCCCGTCACGCCGTGAGGGCTGCCGCGATGGCGTCGGCGGCGTGCCCGTCGCCGTAGAAGGGCTCGCCGAAGCGGGCCGCGCGGGCCTGCCCGTCGACACCGGCGAGGGCCGCGACGATGCGCCCGGGGTCGGCCCCGACCAGCACGTTGGCCCCGCACGCCACGGTCTCGACCCACTCGGTCTCGTCGCGCAACGTGACGCACGGGCGCCCCGCGAAGTAGGCCTCCTTCTGCAGACCGCCCGAGTCGGTGGCGACGGCCCGGCAGGCGCGCAAGAGGCCCACCATCTCGAGGTAGGACGCCGGCGGGATCACGCGCACCGCGCCGGGCAGAACCCCTTGGCGCAGCAGCGCGGCGCGGGTGCGCGGGTGCATGGGGAGCACGACCGGCAGCCCGCCGCGCGCCACGCGGTCGAGCCCGGCGAACAGGCCGGTCAGGCTCGCGACGTCGTCGGTGTTGGCGGCCCGGTGCACCGTGGCCAGCACGAAGCCGCCCCGCGCGAGCCCCAGGCGCTCCACCACGCCGGTGGCGTCGCCCCGCGCGCCGAAGCTGCGGAAGGCGTCGAACATGACGTCGCCCACCTTCTTCGCGCGGGCGCCCAGCCCCTCGCGCTCCAGGTTCGCGAGGCCGGCGTCGGTGGGCGCCAGCAGCAGGTCGCACACGGCGTCGGCGGCCACGCGGTTCAGCTCCTCGGGCATGCGGCGGTTGAACGAACGCAGCCCCGCCTCGACGTGCGCGCACCGGATGCCCAGCTTCACGGCCGCCAGCGCGCCCGCCAGCGTCGAGTCGGTGTCGCCGTACACGATGACCGCGTCGGGGCGCCGCGCCACCAGCTCGCGCTCGAGCCCTTCGAGCATACGCCCCGTCATGGCCCCGTGCGACAGCGAGTGCACCTCGAGGTTCGCCGCGGGCGCGGGGATGCCGAGCTCGTCGAAGAACACGCGCGACATGGCCTCGTCGAAGTGCTGGCCGGTGTGCACGATCGTCTCGCGGTGCCCCTGCGCGACGAGCGCCGCCGACACCGGCGCCAGCTTGATGAACTGGGGGCGCGCCCCGACGATCTGCAGCACGTGCATGGTCGGGCCTCCTACAGGCGGATCGAGCGGGCCAGGGCGCGGTTCGCCAGGTACCAGTCGACGGTGCGCTCGATGCCCTCGGCCAGCCCCACGCGGGGCTCCCAGCCGAACAGGCGCTTCGCCTTCGCGATGTCGGCGCGCGTATCTTGCAGGTCGATCTTCTGGAAGGGCTTGCGGTCGAGCACAGCCGTCTTCCCCAGGCGACGCTCGATGGCGGCGATGACGTCGTTCAGCGAGGTCGGCTCACGCCCGCCGCCCAGGTTCACGATCTCGTAGCCCACGGGCGCCAGGGCCGCGATGGTGCCCGCCGCGATGTCGTCGACGTACGTGAAGTCGCGCGTCTGGCTGCCGTCGCCGAACAGCTCGAGCGGCGTGCCCTCGTCGATCCAGCGGATGAAGCGGAACAGGCTCATGTCGGGGCGCCCCGCGGGCCCGTAGACCGTGAAGTAGCGCACCACGGTCACGTCGATCTCGTACAGGAAGCGGTAGCTGTAGGCCATCACCTCGGCGGCCTTCTTCGACGCCGCGTAGGGGCTGATGGGCGTGTTCACGGGCAGGTCTTCGTGGAAGGGCATGGGCTGCCCGGCGTACAGCGACGACGTGGACGCCAGCACGAGCTTCGTCACGCCGTGGGCGCGCATGGCCTCGAGCAGGTTCAGCGTGCCGAGGGCGTTGGTGGCCAGGTAGACGAAGGGGTTCTCCATGCTGTAGCGCACGCCCGCCCGTGCGGCCAGGTTGACGACGGCGTCGAAACCCGCGCCGGCCACCACGCGCTCGACCGCCGCGCGATCCTCGATGTCGACGCGCTGGAAGCTGAACCCGGGGAGCCCCACCAGCTGCTGCAGCCGGTGCTCCTTCAGGCGCACGTCGTAGTAGTCGTTCAGGTTGTCGAGGCCCACCACCTCGTCGCCGCGGGCGAGCAGCTGCCGCGCGGTCTGGAACCCGATGAACCCGGCCTCGCCGGTCAGCAGGATGCGCGCCACGCTGCCTCCTTCCGAAGCCTCAGGCGCCGAGCGCGGCCGCGAGGGCGGCCACCACGTCGTCGAGCTGGGCCACCGTGAGCTCGGGGTAGATCGGGATGGACAGCGCCTCGGCCGCCGCGCGCTCGCTCTCGGGCAGCGAGCCGGGGCGGTAGCCGAGGTGCGCGAAGCACTCCTGCAGGTGCAGCGGGCGAGGGTAGTAGATCTCGTTCCCGATGCCGCGCTCGGTGAGCGCCGCCCGGACCGCGTCGCGCCGCCCTCCGGGGAGGCGCAGCGTGAACTGGTTCCAGATGTGCCGCCGCCCCGGCGCCCCGTAGGGCAACGTCACGAGCCCGCGCGCCTCGAGCGAAGCCAGCCGCTCGCGGTACAGCGCCGCGTTGCGCTGGCGACCGGCGGTCCAGCCGTCGAGCAGGGGCAGCTTGACCTCGAGCACCGCCGCCTGCAGCGTGTCGAGCCGGAAGTTGCCGCCGACCAGCGCGTGGAAGTACTTGGGCTCGGCGCCGTGGTTGCGCAGCTTCTTCATGCGCGCGAACAGCGCGGGATCGGTCGTCGTGACCAGGCCCGCGTCGCCGAACGCGCCCAGGTTCTTGGACGGGAAGAACGAGAAGCAGCCCACCTGGCCCATGGAGCCGGCGCGCCGCCCCCGGTGCTCGGCGCCGATGGCCTGCGCGGCGTCCTCGATCACGGCCAGCCCGCGGGCCGAGGCGAGCTGGAGCAAGGGCTGCATGTCGGCGCACTGCCCGAACAGGTGCACCGGCATCACCGCGCGGGTGCGCGGGGTGAGGGCGGCCTCGATGGCCGCGGGATCGAGGTTGAACGTGGTCGGCTCGATGTCGACGAACACCGGGGTGGCACCCACGCGCGCGATGCAGCCGCCGGTGGCGAAGAACGTGAACGGGGACGTGATGACCTCGTCGCCGGGGCCCACGCCCAGCCCCATGAGGGCCAACAGCAGCGCGTCGGTGCCGGACGAGACGCCCAGGGCGTGCGGCACGCCGCAGTAGGCCGCGCAGGCCGCCTCGAAGCGCCCCACCTGCGGCCCCAGGATGAACTTTCCCGAGTCGAGCACGGCCTTGATGGCCGCGTCGAGGTCGGCACGCAGCGGCCCGTTCTGGGCGGCGAGGTCGAGCAGCGGAACGCCCATGTCAGGCCTCCTCGTGTGCGTCATGGATCTTGGCGATCGCGTCAGGGCCCAGCTTGCGATAGGCGCGCCCGCAGCGCACCTCGCGCCCTTCGAGCTCGTACGTCGCGTCACAGGTCGCGTCATCGCCCGAGAAGGTGAGGCGGGCGCCGCACTGGCACACCCACCCGAGGCGCCTGGCGGGGTTGCCGGCCACCAGCGCGTAGGCCGGCACGTCGCGCGTGACGACCGCCCCCGCGGCCACGAAGCAGGCCTCGCCCAGGGTATGCCCGCACACGATGGTGGCGTGTGCGCCGATGGAGGCGTGCCGCTTCACGAGCGTACGCTGGTAGCCCTGGTGCCGGGGGATGGCCGAGCGCGGCAGCGGCGACGACAGGTTCGTGAAGGTCATGGACGGGCCGCAGAACACGAAGTCTTCGAGCACGACGCCGTCGTACAGGTTCACGTTGTTCTGGATCTTGCAGCCGCGCCCGAGCACGACCGAGCCGCCCACGTACACGTTCTGCCCCAGGTTGCACCCGGCCCCCAGCCGCGCACCCTTCGCCACGTGCACGTGGTGCCACAGCTTCGTGCCGGCGCCGATGTTGGGGTCGACGTGGCCGTTCTCGGGGGTCTCGCCGTCGACGAAGGCCGACGGGTGCGCGAAGTAGGGCTTGTCACTCATGGGGAGATGGCTCCTAGAGCTTCAGCGGCAACGCCACGGGCACGTGATCGCGCGCCGACTGGTAGATGGCCAGGATGAGCTCGAGGCTCTTGCGCCCCGCGCGGCCGTCGGTGACGGGGTCGCCGCCCCCCTCGAGCGTCGCGAGGACGTTCCGCAGGTAGGCCGAGTGGCCGAAGCCGTACACGGCACCGGGCCCCGCGGGCAGCGCGTAGTCGGCGCTCTGTACGTCCTTGTCGTCGTCGTCGTACTCGGCGAACTCCCAGGTCTCGATCTTGTTCAGCGCCGTGCCGCCGATCTTGACGGTGCCCTTCTCGCCCAGGAGCGTGATCGAGCCCTCGAGGTTCCGCGGGAAGGCCAGCATGGTCACGTTGATGGAGCCGATGGCGCCGTTCCGGAAGCGCAGCACGGCCGCGCCCGTGTCCTCGGTCTCGATGCGGCGCGCCAGCGTGCCCGTGACGGCCGAGACGCTCTCGACCTCGCCCACCAGCCAGTGGACCATGTCGACGTAGTGGGAAGCCTGGTTCATGAACGCGCCGCCGTCGAGCTCCCACGTACCGCGCCACTTGGCGTCGTCGTAGTAGCTCTGCGGGCGCGTCCAGAACACGTTGACCTCGGCGAAGTACAGGCGCCCGAAGCGCCCCTTGTCGATGGCCCGACGCAGCCGCTGGATGGTGGCGTTCAGGCGGTTCTGCTTGATGACGAACAGGTGCCGCCCGTGCTCGTCGCAGGCCCGGATCATGGCGTCGGCCGCGTCGAGCGTGATGGCCATGGGCTTCTCGGAGATCACGTGCAGCCCGGCCTCGGCGGCCATGATGGCGTGCTTCGGGTGCAGGCCGCTGGGCGTGCCGATCAGCGCGAGGTCGGCGGGGACGCCGGCCAGCATCTCGTGGACGTCGGTGAAGGCGCGCACGCCCGGCCAGGCGTCGGCCACCGCCTGGACCCGCGCGGGCACCAGGTCGCAGGCGGCCACGAGCTCGACGCGGTCGGCGTTGTCACGGATGGCGCTCAGGTGGTTCTTCGAGATGCGGCCGCAGCCGATGAGCAGCAGGCGATGGCGACGCTCCATGGGGGACTCCAAGGCAGGGGTTCAGGCCTTCACGACCTTGGGATCGGCCTGGCGGTAGACGCCGCGCGAGTCGATCACCAACCGGGCGCGCTGCAGCAGCGCGTCGTAGTCGATGTAGTCGTGGTCGGTCGAGATGACCACCGCGTCGTACTCGCCGGCCCGCTCGAGGGGCTGGCTGGTGCGGCCCGCGTACTGGCCGTGCTCGCGCGAAGGCGGGATCACGGGCAGGTAGTCGTCGTGGTAGTCGACCTTGCAGCCGCGCTTCTCGAACAGCTCGATCAGCTTGTAGCTGGGCGACTCGCGCGCGTCGTCGACGTTCTTCTTGTAGGCCAGCCCGATCAGCAGGATACGCGACCCGGCCAGCCCGCGGCCCGCGTCGGAGAACGCCAGCATGGTGCGATCGACCACCCACTGGGGCATGCCGCGGTTCACCTCGCCGGCCATCTCGATGAAGCGCGTCGGCAGGTCGAACTCGCGCGCCTTCCAGGTCAGGTAGAACGGGTCGATGGGGATGCAGTGACCGCCCAGTCCCGGGCCGGGCGTGAACTTCATGAAGCCGAAGGGCTTGGTCGAGGCGGCGTTGATGACCTCCCATACGTCGATGCCCATGCGGGTGAAGATCATCTTGAGCTCGTTCACGAGCGCGATGTTCACCGAGCGGAAGGTGTTCTCGAGGATCTTGGTGGCCTCGGCGGCGCGCGTCGACGAGACCGGCACGACGCCGGCCTCGATGGCGGCCTGGTACACGGCCACCGCGGCCTCGAGGGCCTCGGGGTCGTCCGCGCCCACGACCTTGGGGATGTTCCGCGCCGAGAACTTCGCGTTGCCCGGGTCCTCGCGCTCGGGCGAGAACGCCAGGAAGACGTCGGTGCCGACCTTGTGCCCCGCCTTCTCGAAGATGGGGCGCATCACCTCGTCGGTGGTGCCCGGCCAGGTGGTGGACTCGAGGATGATCAGCTGTCCGGGCCGCGCGTAGCGTGCCAGCGTCTCGGACGAGGCGACCACGTACTGCAGGTCGGGCTCCCAGTGCTCGGTGAGCGGCGTGGGCACGCAGATGAGCACGACGTCGCACAGGGCGGCGCGAGAGAAGTCGGTCGTGGGCGTGAAGCCGTTCGCCAGGCACGTGGTGATGGTGTCGTGCGGGATGTGCTGGATGTAGGAGCGTCCGGCCAGCAGGGACTGGACCTTGGACTCGTCGGTGTCGAGGCCGATGACCCGGAAGCCGCGGTCGGCGAAGGTGGACACGAGCGGCAGCCCCACGTAGCCGAGGCCGAGGACACCGATCACCGCGCGACGCTCGCGGATGAGGGTGACGAGGTTCATGGAGATCTCCGAGGTGGCACGGTCGCCGCATGTTACCGTCGACCATGGGCTCGCGCAATCCCCCGTCGGATTTCGCCTTGGAGGCATTGGGAGCCTCTGCTAAGGTGGCGGGAACCACCACGACGCTGCAGGGTCGTCCGATCGTGTGGGAGCGCCGTTTCGCCCGCTGGTTGTTCGTCGGGGTCCCGAGCTTCCTGGTGCTCGCGATCGGAGGCGTCTTCCCGTGGGCCGAGTGGGCGGCCCTGGCGGCGCTCACGGCGGGCGTGCTCAGCCACCTGGTCGCGCGGGCCCGCGGAGCGCGCGAGGCGGTCGTCTCGCCGTTCGCACTGGGCGGCCTCGTGGCCCTGGCCTTCGCGGCCGTCAGCGCGCTGCCCCTGCCCCTCGGCCTGCTCGACGTGGTCGCGCCGCTGTCGGGCGGCGTCCAGCACGACCTCGCGAAGGTCAGCGGCGTCCAGCACGCCTGGGTCCCCTTCTCGCTCGACGCCGTGGCGTCGCTGCGGATGGCACGCATCATCGCCCTCTTCACGCTGATCTTCCTGCTGGGCGTCCCGCTGGGGCGCAAGCCCGACACGCTGCGCCGGGTCCTGCGCGCGTTCGGCATGCTGGGCACCGGCTTCGTGGGCATCGCCGTCCTGAACGCCGTCGCCGACGACGGCGCCATCCTCGGCTTGTACCAGCCGTCCACGCGCCTGCAGCCCTGGACGGCGACGCTCGTGAACCCCAACCACTCGGCCGCGCTGCTGGGCCTGACCCTGCCCGTGACGGCGGCCCTCTTCGCCACCACGCGCGGCGTTCGCGGGCTCACGGTCTGGGGTGGCAGCGCGCTGGCCCAGTTGGCGCTCCTGCTGCTCACGCCCTCGGGCAACGCGCTGGTCACGCCCGTCTTCCTGGCCGTGGTCGCCGGCGTCTTCCTGGTACGCCGGAGGCGCGCCGATTCCACCCGGCAGCGCAAGGTGCGCTCGGCGCGCTCCGCCATCCTGCTGGGGCTCGGCTTCCTGGTGGCCGTCCTCGTGGTGCAGACCGCCTTCGAGCCGCTCCGCGACGTGGTGAGCGACGCGGCGCGCTTCTCCAAGCTGCCCGTAATCCTGGCCGGCTTCGAGCTCGTGCCCCGGGCGCCGCTGCTCGGGATCGGCCCCGGAGCGTTCCTGTATGCCTTTGGCGCCTTCGGCCCCGCGGTCCCGGTCGCCCTGACCGCGCCCGAGTCGCTGCCCTTGCAGGCGCTGCTCGACTTCGGCGCGCCGCTGGGGCTCGCGCTGCTGGCCCTCGGCGCCTTCGGGCTCTGGCGCATCGCGCGCCGCGCGCACGCCGACGTGCTGCTCATGGGCCTGGCCGCCGCGCTCGTGGGGTTCGCGGTGCACGACCTGGCCGACTTCGCCATCGACCTCCCCGCGACCGGCGTGCTCTTCTTCGGGTTCTTCGGGCTGGCCGTGGGCGCCACCGACGACGCCGGCGGCCGGTTTGCCCTGCGACGCGTCCGCGTGCGCACGGTGGCGGTGCTGCTGGCCCTGGTGGCCGTCACCGGCGCGGTGGCCGCCTACGTGGGCGAGACCGTGCTCCCGCGACGCGCGCTGGTCGCGTGGGAGCCCGCGACGAAGGGCCCGGCGCCCGTGCCGCTCGAGGACGCCGTCGCCGCCGGGCGCTTCTTCCCCCTCGACGGCCGTGTCTGGACGCGCGTGGGCGTCGCCACGAAGGCCGCGGGGGACACGACGCGCGGCCTGGCGTGGCTCGACTACGCCGTGCGCGTCATGCCCCAGTCGCCGCGCGCCAACGAGGCCCTGCTCGCCGCCGTGAGCGACGTCGATCCCGAACGCCACGAGGCGCTCCTGAAGCGCTTCGTCGCGCGCTTCCGGACCTACCTGCGGCGCATCGACTTCGCGGCGGGCCAGGTCCTGCGGTCGCCGCGCCTCCGCGAGCGGCCGCGCTCGATCCTGGGCGACTCGGTCGACGTCGTCGCGCGCTACGTACACCGGGTGGTCACCCGGCCGCTCGACGTCCAGAAGCCGGCGCTGGCGGGCCTGATCCAGGACTACGGCGCGAACCTCGACGTGCTGCTGCTGCTCGACAAGCCGCTCGCCGACGCGCAGCTCGAGCCCCTGCGGGCGCGCTGGCTGGCGACGCTCTTCTCCGAGCACGACCGGGCGCCCCAGACCTGGTACCAGCTGGCCGAGGACGCCCGGCGCAAGGGCCACGCGGACCGCGCCTACTCGCACCTCGTACACGCACGCGGCCTGGCGACGACGCCTCAGCCCGACCTCGACGCGCGGCTCGTCGAGGTGTGCCTGGCGCTCGACCGGGTCGACGAGGCCGCGCGGCTCCTGGCCGAGACCGACGGCCTCGCGCACGTGGCCGAGGTACCGCGCACGCTGCTCAAGGCCCGCCTGGCCGTCGCGCAAGGGCACGCCGACCGCGCCCTGGCGCTGCTCGACCACGTGCTGGTCGATCGTCCCACCGCCGTCGACGTCCTGGCCGTCCGGGCCACGACGCTCGAGCGCCTGGGCCGCTGGCACGACGCCCGCGAGGCCTACGAGCACCTGTGGCGGCTGACCAACAAGAAGCACTACCGGGTGCGAGCCGACCAGTTGCAGAAGAAGCTGACGCCCAACCGGTAGAGCAGGGGAGCCCCGCCTGCGCCCCGGCCGCCTTCAGCCCCGCCCACACCGCCTCGGGCGTGGCTACGGCAACTGGCGCGCGAGGTCCATGGCGGCGTGGAACACGCCAAGTACGTGGACGAGATCCTCGGACGCGAGCAGGTAGGCGATGCGATAGTGGCCGTACAGCAGCAAGCGGACCTCGCCGTCGGGTTCGCTGCGGTACACGTGTCCGAGCTTCGGGTAGTCTCGAAGCACGCGGGCACGCTGCTGGATTCCCGCCACGACGCGCCGCGCGGCGTCCGGGTTGTCCTCAGCGATGTAGTCGTGGATCTCCTTCAGCCAGGTGATCGCCTCGGGCGTCCAGGTCAGGACCGCCATGAGCCGATCCTTCGCTCGACTTCTTCGTCCGACACGGTCCGGCCGGCTCGCACGTCGTCGAGGCCGCGCTCAACCATGCGCTCGAACGCCAACTCGTGCAGGATCTCGTCGACGGTCGCGTCCTCGGGCTGCCCCTCGATGACCTCGATCAGGCGCTCCTTCACCGCGGACATCTCGGCCTCCCGATACCATTCGCAAGTAGCGTGTTGCGTTTCCACTCTCCGGTCAAGCGAGAGTCGCGCGCCGACGCATGGAGAGGACAGGTGGAAATCAACCCGGTCGGCCCGCAGGCTCAGCTGCCCTTCTTCAGGGCGGCCCACACCGCCTCGGGCGTGAAGGGGCTCTGGAGCATGCGCACGCCCACGGCGTCGAAGATGGCGTTGCCGATGGCCGGCAGCGGGCCGTTGATGCCGATCTCACTGACCGACTTGGCGCCGTAGGGGCCGGTCTCCTCGAACGTGGGGATGAGCTTGCAACGGATGCGCGGCGCGTCGGCCGCCGTGGGGATGCGGTAGCGGTCGAAGTTGGTGTTCAACAGGCGGCCCTGGGCGTTGAACACGTAGCGCTCGGTGAGCGCGTAGCCGATGCCGTTCATGACCGCGCCCTCGACCTGGCCCTCCGCCAGCTTCGGGTGGATGGCCGTGCCGCAGTCGACGGTGGCCACGTAGTCGAGCACGCGCACGCGCCCCGTCAGCGTGTCGACCTCGACCTCGGCGAAGTGCGCCGAGAAGGGCGGCGGGCTCTTGTGCGTGATGTGCGAGCCGGTCGCGGCGATCTGGAACTGGTCGCGCTCGTACAGGCTGGACAGCGCGATCTGCTGGAAGGTGACCTTGCGGCCGTCGGGCGCCCGCACCTCTTCGTGGCCGACCGTCAGCTCGTCGATCGACACCGCCAGCATCTGCCCGGCCACCTTCACGATCTGGGCGAGTACCTGCTGGCAGGCGTTGATCACCGCGCCGCCCGACAGGTACGTGGTGCTCGACGCGTAGGCGCCCACGTCGAAGGGCGTGATGTCGGTGTCGGAGCTGAGCACGATCACGTCGTCGGTGTCGGTGTGCAGCGTCTCGGCCGCGATCTGGGCCATGACCGTGTCGCTGCCCGTGCCCAGGTCGGTGGCGCCGAGAAGCAGGTTGAACGAGCCGTCGTCGTTCATCTTGACCCACGCGGCGCCCATGTCGATCTCGGGGATCGACGAGCCCTGCATGAGCGCGCACATCCCGACGCCGCGCCGGTATCGGCCCGTGTCCTTGACGCGCTCGCGCTTCCCCGCCCAGTCGAACATCGCCGCGCCCTCGGTCAGGCAGGCGTCGAGCCCGCACGAGCCGATGGTCATCTCGACGCCGGGCTTCCCCTCGCCGAGCGCCGCGAACACGGGGCTGGACTCGCCGCCGCGGATGTGGTTCGAGAGGCGCACCATCAGCGGATCGAGCCCCAGCTTCGCGCAGGCGTCGTCGATGGTCGACTCGATGGCGAACGCGCCCTGGGTGGCCCCGTAACCGCGGTAGGCGCCGCCGACGGGCAGGTTGGTGTAAGCCGTCGAGCCGTCGAAGCGCACGTTGGGCCAGCGGTAGAGCGGCAGGACCTTCGAGCCCGTGTTGCACATGACCGTGAGGCCGTGGGAGCCGTAGGCGCCCGTGTTCATGATGGCCTTGAGGTCGACGGCGGTGAGCTCGCCCTCCTTCGAGAGCCCCACCCGGGTGTAGAGCACCATCGGGTGGCGCGTGCGGCCCGAGACCAGCTCTTCCTCGCGGGTGTACTCCAGCTTGACCGGACGGCCCGTGGCCAGCGCCAGCGCGCCCACCAGGTCCTCGATCAGCACCTCTTGCTTGGCGCCGAAGCCGCCGCCGATGCGCGGCTTGATCACGTGGACGCGCTTGACCGGGATCCCCAGCGCCTGCGCCACGATGCGCCGCACGTGGAAGGGCACCTGCGTGCTGGTGCGGATCGTCAGGCGCCCGTAGGGATCGACCCAGGCGATGGCGACGTGCGGCTCGATGGGGCAGTGCTGCCCGTAGTGCGTCTCGTAGCGCCCGCCAGCGACGGCCGCCGCCTGACCCAACGCCTGGTCGACGTCGCCGACCTCGAAGTCGACGTGCGCGCACAGGTTGCGCTTGGGATCGTAGGGCACGGGGATGGGGATCACGGCGTCGGGCTCGTCGTGGATCACCGGCGCGCCGGGCGCCAGCGCCGCCTCGGGCGCGAACACGGCGGGCAGCTCGCGGTACGTGACCTTGATGGCGGCCACCGCCGCCTCGGCGATCTCGCGCGTCTCGGCGGCCACGGCGGCCACGCGGTCGCCCACGAAGCGCACCTTGTGGTCGAGGATGGCGGTGTCGTAGGGCGACGGCTCGGGCCAGCCCTGCCCCGCCGTGGTGTGCAGGTGGCGGGGCACGTCGCCGTGGGTGAGCACGGCCACCACGCCGGGCATGGCGCGGGCCTCGGAGGCGTCGATCGACTCGATGACGGCGTGCGCCTTGGGGCTCCAGAGCACCTTGGCGACGAGCGTGCCGGGCAGGTCGACGTCGTCGGTGAACACGGGCTTGCCCTGGGCCAGGGCCAGGCCGTCGACCTTCTGCACCGCGCGGCCGACCACGCTGAAGTCCCTGGCGTCAGGCGACATGGGATTCCCTCCTGCGCGAGGCGGCCAGCTGCACGCCTTCGACGATCTTGGTGTAGCCGGTGCAGCGGCACAGGTTGCCGTCGAGCGCACGGCGGATGGCGTCCTCGTCGGGGTCGGGCTCGCGGCGCAGCAGCGCCTCGGCCGACAGGATCACGCCGGGGGTGCAGAAGCCGCACTGCACACCACCCACCTCGACCAGCGCGGCCCCCAGGTCCTCGGCCACGCCCTCGACGGTGGTCACGCGCGCGCCGGCCACGGCGGCCGTGAACAGCAGGCACGAGGCCCGCGGCACGCCGTCGACCAGCACGGTGCACGCGCCGCACGAGCCGCTCTCGCAGCCGCGCTTCACGCTGTACACGTGGTGGGCGCGCAGGGTGTCGAGCAGGCGCTCGTCGGGCGCCACGTCCCAACTGCGGAGCACGCCGTTGACGGTCAGGGTCACGTTCATGGGCGCACCTCGTCGAGGGCCCGGGCGGCCTCGACCAGCAGGCCGGTGGCCACGTCCAGGCGGTACTCGGGCGGATAGGGCAGCGCCGACTGCAGCTGCGGCAGCTCGGCGCGGATGAGTGGGGCCAGCGCCTCGGGAGTGGTCGGGGCCGTCGCCGACAGGCTCGCCTCGAGGCCGGGCAGGCGCCGGGGTACCGTGGACAGCCCGCCCACCACGGCGCGCACGCCATCGGAGCGCCGCGCCAGACAGAGCGTGACGATGGCGTACTCGGACTCGGCCGACGAGAAGCGCTCGTAGACCACGCGCGAGGCGCCGAGCGGGATCTCGATGGCCACCAGCAGCTCGTCGGGGCGCAGCACCGTGCGCGGGTGCGCGGCGTAGAACTGGTCGGCCTCGAGCACGCGCTCGCCCTCGCTGCGCCGGAGCACGAAGCGCGCGCCCAGGGCCAAGAGCACCACCGGCAGCTCGCTCCAGGCGAACACCTGGAAGGCGTTGCCGCCCGCCGTGATCATGGTGCGGAGCAGCGTGCTGCCGAGCCGGGCGGTCACCTTGCGGAACACGCCGTCAACGGCGGCGTTCAGCCCCTCGTGCGCCTCGAGCGACGCCAGCGGGGCCATGGCGCCGATGCGCGCCACCTGCCCGTCGAGCTCGATGCCGTCGAGCCCGAGACCACCGAGCCCCATCAGGAAGCGCTTGCGCAGCCCCGGGATGCGGCCGATGGACGTCGACCCGGCCACCGGTGCGACGTCGCCCCGCTTCAAGGCGAGGACCGACAGCGCCTCGTCGAGCGTCTTGGGTGTGAAGAAGGCTTCGACCTTGGACATGGTCCTCCTGCTCGGCAGGCCCCGGAGCCCGCCCTCAGTACGCCGACCCGCGATGGGTGGCTGCGGTAAGGAACACGATCCGTTCGACCTCGTCAATCTCGAAGAAGAACCGCCACGAGCCGATCCGGTAGCGCCACGTCTCGGGCGTGAACGCCTTCAGCTTCTTGATGTTGGGACCTACGTGCGGCTGGTCGCGCAGCTGCGGATAGACCGACGCGCGCAGCTTCTCGAGCACGCGCCCCTGGCCCGATTGCGCGATGGCCTCGAGATCCTTCGTGAACTGCTCGGTTTCGAAGATGCGGTAGCTACTCAACGAAGCGTCCCCGCCCGGCCCTGGCGTCGGCCGAGCCCGCGCGCAAGCGCTGGACCAGCCCCTCGTTCGACAGGATCTCGGCCATCTCGAAGTCGTCGACGAACTGCGAGCTGCGCAGGTGGGCCAGGGCCGCGGTCTCGATCAGGTTGGCGATCGAGCGGTTCTCGGCGCGCGCGGCTTCGGCGAACACGCGGTAGGTCTCTTCTTCCAGGCGGACGGTCAGGGTCTTGCTCATGGCGTGCCTCGAACGAACTGCGTTCGATTGCATTCTATCCGATGTCACAGCGGTGTCAACGAACGGGAGCCTCAGCCGCCCCCGACGGGCAGGTACAACGTCACGCGCGCGCCATCGTCGGGAATGGCCATCGACGAAACTGCCGTCCCATCGATCATCACCTGGATGCGCTTCGCCTCGTCGGCCGTGTAGCCCGCCAGCCGCAGCAGGTCGGCCACCGTGGCCGGATCCGACGCCTCGACCGTCCAGCGCCGGGCGCCGGTGGGCCTGCGGAGCAACCCCACGATGTCGAACGTCACGGCCTTCATGCCAGGCCCTTCGGCCACTTGCCTGCGGCCTCGATCATGCGCCGCGAAGCGCGGGCGGCGCGCTCCATGACGGGCCCGAGATCCAGCGTGACCAGCCGCCCGTCGCGCACCACGAAGCGCCCTCCCACCAGCGTGCCGTCAGCGGTCTGGTTGCGGCCGCAGAACATGAGGGCCGCCACGGGGTCGGACATGGCCCCGGTGTACGACACGTCGTCGACGCGCCACCAGGTGAGGTCGGCCAGGCCGCCTTCGACGATGGCGCCGCACTCCGGAAAGCCGAGGATGTCGGCGCCGTGGCGCGTGGCCATCTCGAGCACGCGCGAGGCCGGCATGGCGTCGACGGCGGTGCCGACGCGGTGCACCAGCATGGCCACCTGCAACTCGCGCAGCAGGTTCGAGGCGTCGTTCGAGGCCGACCCGTCGACGGCCAGGCCCACGGGCACGCCCGCCTGGAGGAGCGCCGGCACGCGCGCGATGCCCGAGCCGAGGCGCAGGTTCGACACCGGGCAGTGCGCGATGCCCGTGCCCGTGCGGCCGAGCAGCGCCACCTCCTGGTCGTCGAACACCACGCCGTGGGCGAACCACACGTCGGGCCCCAGCCACTCGAGCCGCTCCATGAGCGCCAGCGGCTTGGCCCCGTACTGCTGCAGGCAATACGCCTCCTCGTCGTGGGTCTCGGCCAGGTGCGTGTGCAGGCGCAGGCCCCGCTCCCGGGCGTAGCGCGCCGTCTGCAGCAGGAGCTCTTCGCTGACCGAGAACGGCGAGCACGGGGCCAGCGCCACGCGGCACCAGGCCCCGGGATCCGGATCGTGGTGGCGCGTGACCACCCGGTCGTAGTCGGCCAGGATGGCGTCCTCGGTCTGCACCACGTCATCGGGCGGAAGTCCGCCCCGCGAGCGCCCCCGGCTCATGGAGCCGCGCGTCACCGCGAAGCGCACGCCCACGTCGCGCGCCGCCTGCACCGTGGCGTCGAGGATCTCGTTGCCCTGGCTGGACGGGAACAGGTAGAAGTGGTCGGCCGACAGCGTGCAGCCCGTCAGCGCCAGCTCGGCCAGCCCGATGACCGCCGAGTCGTAGGCCGCCTGGACGTCGAGGTGGCGCCAGATCTCGTAGAGCCCCACCAGCCAGTCGAACAGCTTGGCGTCCTGCACGAAGGGCACGGCCCGCGTGAGCGTCTGGTACAGGTGGTGGTGGCAGTTCACGAGGCCGGGAAGAACGACGCGCTCGCGCCCGTCGATCACGTCGTCGCCGGCCTGGGGTGCGATCCCGCGCGCGATGCGCGTGACGCGGTCGCCCTCGATCAGCACATCGACGCCGGACAGCACTCGCCGCGCGTCGTCCATGGTGACGAGCGCGCGGACGTCACGAATCAGGATGCGCATGTCAGCGCTCGATGATGACGGTCTTCCCCATGCCGCCGCCCACGCACAGGGTCGCCGCGCCCAGCTTCAGGTCGCGCTTCTGCATCTCGTGCAGCAGCGACACGACCAGGCGCACGCCCGTGCAGCCCACCGGGTGGCCGAGCGCGATGCCCGAGCCGTTCACGTTCACCTTGGCGCGATCGAGCTCGAGCAGCTTCTCGCACGCCAGGTACTGCGCCGCGAAGGCCTCGTTGACCTCCCACAGCTGGATGTCGCCGACGTTCAGCCCGACGCGCTTCAGCGCCTTGCGGCTCGAGGGCACGGGCCCGTAGCCCATCAGCTCGGGCTCGACGCCCGCGGCGGCGTGGCTGACGATGCGCGCCAGGGGCGTGACGCCCAGCTGCTTCGCGCGCTCGGCCGACATGATCACCGCGAAGCACGCGCCGTCGTTGATGCCCGACGCGTTGCCGGCGGTCACCGTGCCGTCCTTCTTGAAGGCCGCCGGGAGCTTGGCCAGGTCGGCCATGCTCAGGCCGCGTCGCGGGTGCTCGTCGGTGTCGATGACCTTGGGCGGACCCTTGCGCTGGGGGAGCTCGACGTTGACCAGCTCGTCCTTGAAGCGGCCCGCGTCGATGGCGGCCACCGCGCGCGCGTGGCTGGTGTACGCCAGCTCGTCCTGCTGCTCGCGCGTGATGGCGTACTTTTCGGCCAGGTTCTCGGCCGTGACGCCCATCATGAAGTGCCCGATCGGGTCCGAGAGCCCCTCCCACAGGGCGTCGGTGATCTCGCCGGACTTCAGGCGCAGGCCCCAGCGCGCGCCCTTCAGCACGTAGGGAATGTTCGACATGCTCTCGACGCCGCCGATGAGCACGCAGTCGTTCTCGCCCGTCTGGATCTGCTGCGCGCCGAACACCAGCGCCTGCATCGACGACGAGCACTGGCGCTGGATGGTGGCGGCGGGCGTGGTGATGGGGATACCGGCATGCAGGCCGATGCAACGCGCCACGTTGATCTCGTCGGAGCGCATGAAGCAGTTGCCGACCAGCACGTCGTCGATGACGGACACGTCGATGCCGGCGCGCCGGATGGCCTCCTTGGCGGCCACCACGCCCAGGTCGACGGACAGCACGTCCTTGAACGAGCCCCCGAAGTCTCCGATGGGCGTCCGCGCGCCGCTGACGATCACGACCTCACGAAGATTCGCCATGGTCTCCCCCTCGAGCGGACCGTCGGGCCCGCGCCGTTGATTGCCGGGCGAACGTACACCGGGGAGCGGGGAGAGGTCAATCGCGGGGAGAGGGCCCTACCACCGGCACCCGGCCTGGCTGGCCGCCGTGAAGGTGACGCGCACGCCCGCGAGGTCGACGTGGTCTTCGTGCCACCGCGCGAGGCTCCAGCTCTCGACGGGGCGCCACTCGCCGAGCCAGGCGTCGAGCAGCGCCGCGTCGACGTGCAGCGACCCGGTGTCGGCGCTCTCGCACAGCACCCGCGCGAACTGGCCGCCGTGGTTGCCGCTCTGCAGGACGAAGGCCACCCGGTCGCCCGCCTGGGAGCCGGGCGTCCAGGTCACGTCGAAGCCCTGCCCCTCCGGGAGCTCGGGCGGGCACGCCAGGGCCGACTCGAGGCGCGCCACGCCCCGCGTCGAGACGGTGAAGCCGGCACGTCGTCGCCGGGGGCGGTGGCGGTCAGCACGTCGCCCTCGTCGAACACGTCGCCGTCGGCCGGCTCGGGGTCGAAGAGCGGGGCGTAGTAATGGTACTGGGTCTCGGGGTGCAGCGTGCAGCCGACCTTCAGGCCCGCGAGCGCGATGTCGCCCGCCCCGAGGGCCTGGTGGGGTGCGCCGCAGGTGTCGTCGGCCACGCACACCGTGCCGGGGTCGCAGGGCGGGTCGCAGAACGGAGGCTCGACGGGCTTCACCAGCGCGCAGTCACCGGAGGTCGCAGCCACGAAGGAGGGATCCCACTCCCAAGAGCGGCTGGCGCTGGCGTAGGCGCTGTCGGGGTTGCCCTTCGAGCCCACCCACTCGGTCACGCTGACGGCGAACTCGACCTCGGGGGCCGGCTCGGCGTCGGCGTCGACGGCGTCGGTCGCGTCGATGGCCTCGCCGCCGTCGCCCCCGTCGGCGGCCAGGACGTCGAAGGAGCGGCCCTCGGCGCCGCAGGCGACCAGCAGGAGCAGCGCGGTCCCGAGGAGAAACCTCACATCGGGAAACACGATTTCTTCAGCCCGATGGTCGTGCCGTCGTAGTGCGTGGCGGGGCGGCACACCGTGAGCGCGCCCGCGCTGGCCTGCTCGCAGTCGGCGGCGGTCTGGCAGGTGGGCATGCAGATCGAGCGGTAGCGCAGGTCGTGGTCGTTGGACTCGCCGGCCAGGAACAGGATGCACGTGGCGTCGGTCGACGTCAGGCTGTCCCACTCGGAGCACGACGTCAGGCACGCCGAGCAGCCGATGGTGCAGAAGCGGAAGCCGCCGTTCGCGGGGATGTTCTTCCAGTCCTCGTCGTAGCAGTAGCCCGTGACGCACTCGTTGTGGCTGGTGCAGACGGCGCCCACCGGCAGCGCGCCGGGCGTGCCGGGGCCCGAGCACGTGTCGAAGATCTCGAGGTTGCTCCAGTCGGGGAACGAGCCATCCCACTCGGCGTCGACGGCGTCGGCGAGCGAGTCGTCACCGCCCGCCGTGTCGGCGGCCGGGGTGTCGGCGCCCGAAACGTCCTTGACGGTGCCCTCGCTGGAGCACGCGAGCGCGAGCAGGAGCACCAGGGCCAGGGATCCGATCGTCTTCATCAGGCACCTCCCGGCCCGGGATCATGGGCCAGCCCGGCCGACGAGGCAACCGGATTCGGAGCCGCGGGACGGGGACGGCGGGGCAGCAGCAGGCGATGGCAGGCCCAGCCCATCGCGACGCCGGCCAAGGAGTCGACCACGAAGTGCTGCTTGGTGGTGTGGACCGTCAGGAAGATGCTGACGAGCGCCAGGCCGTTCACCCAGGCCCGCGGGTGGCCGTCGAGGCGCAGGCAGCGCCACGCGACGAAGGCCACCGCCACGTGGCTCGACGGGAACGTGTTCCCGGGCGGGTCGATCGCCCACAGCACGCGGAAGGCGGCCGCGGTGAGCCCGTCGCCGCCCGGGTCGGCGGGCCGGGGGAAGGGCGCCGGCATGGCCAGATAGAACACGTCGTTGACCAACTGGCAGACCACGAGCGCGGCCAGCGTACGCAGCAGGATCTGCACGTCGCGGAGCGAGAAGAGCGCGTGGAACATGCTGCCCCCGTAGGCCGGGACGTACAGCCACCACGTCCACGGCAGGAAGGGGATGGCGCGATCGAGCGGCGTCAGCAGGTCGACGGGCGGCCCGAGCGGGAAGAGCGCCACCAGGTTGTAGAGGCCGAGGAAGATGGCGAGCGTGCCCACGCCCAAGGCCAGGCGCCAGGTCCGCCACCCGGGCGCGCCCTGGACGAGCCAGTCGGCCCTCACTTGCGGCAGGCCTTGAAGAAGCCGATGCCCGTGTCGTCGGGCAGCGAGTCGTAGCTGTAGAAGCCCCGACAGGTCGTCCCCGGGCAGTCGGCGTCGGTCTTGCAAAGCACGGCGCAGCCCTCGGTGAGGCAGGCCGAGGGGCCGCCTTCGCAGTTGGCGGCCACCGTCGTGCCGGGGCCCTCGGCGCTGAAGCTGAACTCGCACACCGAGCCCTCGCGCTTCCACACCGACGAGCACGCGTCGGCGAACTCCTCGCCGAAGCCATCGGCCCGACAGGCCAGCTGCGCCGACGCGCCGCAGTAGAGCTCATCGTTGCCGATGCGCTTCAGCGCACACACGTCGGGGCAGTCGTTGTTGAGGGTACACCGGGCCTGGCACTCGCCGTGGAAGCACGCGCCGGCGAACGGGTAGCCCGGAGGAGCGGCCTCGGTGGTGGCGTTCGGCACATACTCGAAGCAGTCGGAGAAGTCGGGCAGCTCGGCGAACGTGCACACCAGCGCGTCGGGGTCGCACTTGGCGTGCAGGCACTCGCGCGAGTGCACCTCGGCGCAGTCGTCGTGGGTGGCACACTGCACCTGGTCGGCCGCCACGCAGACGGCGTGCTCGCCGTCGTCGCGCGTGCGCAGCAGGCAGGCCTCACCCTCGGCGCACGGATCGATCGAGTCGGTGCAGGCCGTGTAGCACACGCTGTCGAAGCACAGGCCGCCCGAGCAGTCGGCGTCGCCGGCGCAGGAGGTGGTGGTCACCTTCTTGTCGTCGCCGCCGCAGCG
>Ga0172370_10002097_pt1 | contig 29276 bp, 19 predicted proteins | sample LakKiv5m_FD_114538 | JGI IMG/M metagenome (GOLD analysis project Ga0172370, IMG submission 114538) | Freshwater microbial communities from Kabuno Bay, South-Kivu, Congo - kab_022012_11.5m | ecosystem: Environmental > Aquatic > Freshwater > Lake | place: Democratic Republic of the Congo...
GCTTGAATTTTCATAATTATTGTAAATTTTGATATTTGTAATATCTTTTAATTCCGAAATCATTTTACGGACAAGCCCGGACTTATAAGAATGAATTTTTTTCATTCCTTTTCGAAAGATAAAATCTGTTCCTGATAGTATGGAAACTATTCCCGGGGTATTTTGAGTTCCGGATTCATAATGAATAGGAAAACCTTTGGGTTGCTCTAAAAGCTCACTATAAATACCGGTTCCTCCGACTTTTAAAGGTTTCAAATCAACACCTTCCCTGATACATAAACCACCAACTCCCTGTATTCCGTACAAAGACTTATGCCCTGTAAATGCCATAAGGTCAATCTCCCACCCATCAAAATCAATCGGAATGGAACCGGCAGACTGTGATGCATCAACCAGAATCAAAGCACCACAACCGTGAGCTATCTCGGCAAGCCTTTGAATATCCTGAACTGTTCCAGTCACATTTGAAGTATGATTAACTACGATTAGTCCGGTATTGGTTCTAACTGCTTCGGTTACCTTATCAGGTGATACAAAAGCAGCAGCATCGCATTCAACAATTGTTAATTCGATATGACCTTGCTTTTTCAATAGGACCAAAGGTCTCAAAACTGAATTATGCTCCGTAGCAGTTGTAATGACATGTGTTTTTCTCAGTTCGAGACCGAAAATTGCAAGGTTAAGAGCTTCGGTGCTTCCGGAAGTAAAAATAATATGGAGCGGGTCAGCAATATTAAATAATTTTGCTAAATTTTCACGACAAAGGTAAATAACATCTTCTTTTTCTCTTTCCAAACCGGTTCTCGCAGCATGGATAATTGGATTCTTCAAACAATTATTCACTGATTTTATAACTTGAGCCGGCTTTGGAAAACTTGTAGCTGCATTGTTTAAGTAAATCATAATATCCTGGCTAAAGAAATTGTAAAAAAATAACGTTTTAAACAAAAATAAAAATACAAAAAAATAAGCTATTGGCTAAAAAATTAAAAAAATATTGACATTTATGTGAATTTATTCGTATAATTGAGTTTTTATTAATTCAAAAAAGATAAAAATGACGGCAAAAACCAAATCTTCATTTTCACAATATGAGTTGGCTGAACACAACACAGCACAGCTTTTTACATTTTATTTCATAATAATCTGCGGAGTGTGCTTCATTTTCTTTTTTTCACTGCCTGTTCTTCAAAAAGTGTTTTTTGAATACTTTTTGCATGGCAAAGTTTATAATCAGGGTGAAATAATTTCTTATTATATTGACAGCGGTGAAAAAGTCAGAACTTCCACTTACCAACAATGGGGTGTGGATATTTACCTAAACACCGGGATGGAAGGAAGGTATTGGTTTAGTCCTGTAATCTCGCTAATGCTTCCAACCCTTATATTTAGTTTTGGTTTTGCAATGTTTCTTACATCAATAATGCCTCAAGCAATCGGTTTCATGAGACAAAAAATCGAACGTGAAATTGCGATATTACTCAATAAAATAACGATGCTTCGTTATGGTTACGAAGATTCAAACGAGCATAACGAAATAATCCTTGAAATAAAAAATGCCGACTTACGAAGTTTACACCTCTTGGCTGAAGAATGCAATATGCTTGATGACGATTTGAAAACTTTGTACAAAGCCTTAATTTGGAGAGATGCTTCTTTGCTGTACCGGATATTCCATATTAATGACGGAATCTCAATGTACATGAGGTTTTATTTCTCGATAAAATATAGTAATGCCGTCTTAGGATTTGTGTATGTCGGAGCTGCCGTATTGATTATCATTATCGGTCTAAGAGGCTTGAAATTTATCCCGCCAACTCAACCATCGTTAGTTCTTTTTGCTCTTGGTCTTGAATTTTCGCTGCTTATTCTGTATGCTTTTACTATAATGTATGCAAAGCAGGAGGAAGATTATGAAGGAAGAAACAGTTTAGCTGCCGGAGACAGTGAATCCATCTATATGAGTAGTGATTTCGGAAGTGCCCGGGAAATAGAAAAACTACTAAGGGTTTTTATAAATGTTCAGAGAAAAAAAGAATAAATTATTATGGAATTGCTATTAGCCTCGAACAACTTGCATAAATTGAGGGAAATACAAGAAATATTCTCGACAATCGGTGATTTGAATTTGAATATAGTTACTCCTGAAATGATATCTTTGAATTCAATTGATGTCGAAGAAGATGGGGCAACTTTTGAAGAAAATGCCTTCAAAAAAGCCGATTATTTTTTTCAGCTTTCTTCTATAACAACCATAGCTGATGACAGCGGTTTGGAAATAGAAGCTCTGGATGGATTACCGGGGGTTAAATCAGCCAGATTTAGCGGTGAACATGGAAATGATGCTATGAACAGACTCAAAGTTCTTGTTCAATTATCAAATGTCCCCGAAGAATTAAGAAAAGCAAGATTTAAAACTGTGATTTGCCTTCGACAAGCTAAATCAACCAATTATTTTGAAGGGACTTGTTCCGGTAAAATTATTTTTTTTGAAAAAGGTAAAAGAGGCTTTGGATATGACCCAATTTTTATTCCCGATGGACATAAAAAAACTTTTGCAGAAATGTTACCTGATGAAAAAAACAAGATAAGTCATCGAGGAATTGCTATTAAAAATCTCGGGGAATTTGTGAAAAATACTCTTATTAAATCTTAGGTAAAGAAACAATGAAGGAAGAACCTTCACCGGGAATGCTAATAACCTCTATTTTGCCATTCATGGCTTCAACAACTTTCTTCACGATAGACAAACCAAGTCCGGTTGAATTTTCACCGGCAGTTGGCTGCGCACTCAGTCTGGCAAATTTCTGAAAAAGCTTGGTTTTATCTTCATCGGTCAGACCCGGACCCTCATCCTTCACTTCAAATGAAACGTGAGTGACTGAATCGGTAATATTAATAAGAATTGTTTTACCGATTGGAGAAAATTTTATTGCATTGGATACAAGATTGTCCAGGACCTGCAGAGTAGCTACTCTATCTGTAAAAACAATCGAATCTTTTGAATTATATGAAGCTGAAATTTTAATGGATTTGTGACCGGCAATTTCAATATACACATCAAGAGCATTTTGAATAAGTTCAATTAAATCGAAGTTTTCCGGGTTAATTTTAAGTTTTCCTTCTTCTATCGCATTCAAATCAAGAAGTTGTTTGATTAATTCCAGCATTCGTTCGGAAGTAGTGATAATATCGTTGGAAAATTCTGTAATATCTTCTCTTGTCAAGGTCTTATCATCTCTCAGGACTTTTGCAAGCATTGAAATGCTGTAAATTGGATTTTTCAGGTCGTGTGCTGCAATACCAATTAATTCATTTTTATCTTTTTGAAGTTTTTCAATTTGGTCTTTTGTATCAACAGAATCAATGATACTTGATTTCAGACTGATGATATTTTTCACCCTAAACATGACTTCATCAAGGTCTTCGATGTCATTAATACAATCAATCAGTTTAATTTTACTGAAATCAGTTGTTTCGCTCTTTGAATTAACTCCCCATAAAATAAGCGGGAAATTCTCCAGATTTCGGAATTCGAGAAATGTACCGTTTTTAAGACCGTTATGCGAAATATTGCAAAGGATTAGTTCCGGATTGAGGGTTTTAATGATTCGATTTAGATTATCAGTCTGCTCGGAAAAGAACACATCGTAAATTGTGTTTTTGAAAAAATGAGAAAGCTGAAGATTAATTTCTTTCTCTTCATTTAAAACTAAGATTGATATTCTTTGAGAAATGTCCATATTGTCGTTTTAAGACATAATTCAGTATAAATTTGAAAATCAATACACATAGAAAAAGTAAAAATAACGAAAAAAATACTTCTAAAAAATAATTTTATTCAATAATTCTGTTATTTTATTTTTTAAAACCATTCATTTTAGCTTTTTTCATTAATTCAGCCATCCTATCGGCTTGAAGCACAAAAGTTTCAAGCTTAGCTTCAATAACTTGCGGATAAGCATTCCCGTCAGTTTCGATTGTCAAAAACGGAAGGTGCATGTTTTTTGAGAATAACGCCGGTAATGAATAATCAGGATTACTTAATTGGGATGCCTGTATTTTGCTTTCAACTGTCATTTCAGGTACTGAAACAGCTTCGGTAAACCTTGTTGGCATACAACCGAAGGGACCTAAGTTAATAACTCCGCAATATTTTTCGATAGTCTCATGCAAGGCTGAGCCGAGAGTAAGCCCCGGTTCGCCTTTAAATTCCATTGGAATAATATGTTTACTATGATTTAATAATTTTTCAATTTCAATTTTACTGAACTGATAATAACCGGTTTTTACGAGTAATTTTTTTATTTTCAATTCAGCTTTTTTCATAAAATATACTCTTATCCATCTCTCAATTTTCATTTTTAAAGAGCCGTCATCTTCGAGTAATTTTTTGCTTAATAGATAATCTACATAATAAATCTATTCGCTAATGTGAGCATCTTTAAGAATATATCCTTTTCGGGCAAAATATTTATTCAGCCATTTATGAGAGAAATGGTCTCGTCTGACGTAAATTTCACCTGATAATGCGATATATTTTGATAAATGAATCGGAGTAGTTGAAGGAATTTTTTTTCTGATTTCTTCGGCAAATATTCGTAGATGATGATAAACTTTTTTGGGAGTTTTTTCAAAACCTTCAATCAGATTTTCAAATGCACGGTAAAAGATATCCAATCCTTCATCAGGATTTTCGGCATTTGTCATTATACCGGAACGGATATCATCAAGGACATCGCTTATAATCAATGCCTCCATACCTCTTAGGGCAAAATTAGGACCTAAACCGGCATAACCGTCATCAGTCATCATGGCTAAAGGTACTACGTTCCTCAACTTCTTTTTCATTATATAATCACGCATAAAGACCGGATATTGACCAAGTCTGCAATTTCCTGCCGATTGGGCGATGAAAAAGGCAATTTTTTGTTTTCCATCCCACCGGTTTTCCATATAATCAATTAAAGAGCCGACACATAACAGTAAGGGTAGGCATTCTTTCCCACTCGCAACGCTTCTTCCGTATCTCAATATTTCGGAATTACCCTCAGGCATAGCTATTGCATTATATCCCTGGCTACGCATTGATGCTGCAAAAAGTTTTGCAGCCAAATCTCCCATAGAAGGTATAAGAATAACTATACTTTTATCGGATAATGGTAATTTTTGCCCATCAGATGTTATATAATAACTTTCGTTTAATCCAAATTCAATATTAGCTGGTTGAAAATCAGAATAATTTGTATCCTTGACTGTTGCTGAAATTTTCCTGTAATTTTTTATTATATCAAGAGCAGCATCAATCCTGGTATTTATTCCTGCATCAGCTGTGTGACCATCAAGTTCTAATGTAAGGGATGGTTTTGTTCCCATGATAGTTCTGAAAGTGGTCAGAAGCATAGAGTCAGGACCACATGAAAAATTGGAAATGTATGTGGCAAACAACTGTGGTTCTCGTTTGATTAATCTGGCAACCTTAAGAATTTTCTTTCCACCTTCCCAATATTGGTCGTCATCTATTATTTCTTTTCTATAATCAAACATATCATAAGGAATAACATAAATTCCGCGTGATGCAAATTTCCTCGGTATTCCCTTATTGGTAAATTCCGTAAATGCATTATAAGGTCGTCCTACTAAAACGATAGCAGTCTCATCAGGATTTTCCTTCAATCGTTCTAAAAACAATTTCCCGGTTTCAAACAATTCATCCTGATATTCTTCCTGTATTTTAACTGCATTCCTGAAAGCTGTTCTAATATCTTTTTCATTGGTAATTCCTAACCTACGCCCAATTTCTACAAATTTTTCTTCTTCTCTGGCATATCCATTCCCAAAATTAAAAAATGGTAAAATAAGCTTGTCTTTAGGAATTTTGCCTTTGAATGCTTGTCTAACGTAGAATGGTTCACCTAGAACGAAAACACATGTTGCATTAAAGTCTAATCGGTGTTCTCCTTCTTCCACATACATTTCCGATATTTCCGGGAGAAAATAATAATCCGGATTTTTAGTAATCAAATTTTGAAAAAGCTGAAGTGAAATTTGTGCCGGATAGCAATATGAAGTCAATTCATATTGTAATGCATCCTCATCGGCTTCATCCGGTAGAATAATTTTGAATCCCAATTCACTGAAAAAGTGATGGTACAGAGGATAAATAGTATGTGTATGAAAAGAAAGATTAATTCCAACTGATTTTGCTGTTTCAGGTAATTCAAAATCAGGAGCATATTTCTCAAAAGTTAGATGATGCCTTTTTTGAACAAGGTCATACTTTTCAAAATTTACAATACTTTTATTTTGCAAATTGTAATATTTATTGCAAGCGCCACCAAAAGGATAGTTTTTACCAAGAACTTCAATCAAATTTATTTCGCATCTTAAATCGCATTTCTCTCTTCCACCGAAACAAGTAAATGGCTTTTTATAAGATACTTCTCTATTAGATAATTCTTCAAGTGAATATTCCTGAGGTTCCAAAAATCCAAGACGTATTTTTTCCTTAACATCAAGTGCTACACCGAACGCACCCATAAGACCAGGTTCGGGAGGAACGATTATTTCTTTACCTGTTAGTGCAGCCATTGCAACAGGTATAGCTTTATTGTAGCACACCCCACCTTGCATAAATATCTTTTTACCTATTTGTCTGTTTCCAATAACTCTATTGACATAATTCATACAAACGGAATATACAAGTCCGGCGATTATATTTTCTTTGGCAATATTTTCATGTTGAGCAGTTTTTATATCTGAACTTATGAAGGCTGCACATTGGTCACTAAAATTAGGGGGATTGTTTGCATGAAAAGCAATTTCCTCAATGTCCCTGACATTTACACCTAAAGATTCGAAGGCGGATTCTTCAATAAATGAACCTGTACCAGCAGAACAAGCTTCATTCATGGCGTAGTCAGCTGCAATTTTATTTACTATGTAAGTATATTTTGCATCTTGTCCGCCAATCTCGAAAATTGTATCTACTTCGGAGTCAAAATATACAGCAGCCGTTGCATGAGCAACAATTTCATTTACAACACCTTCCGTAAGTGCATGAAGACCTGCTATCTGACGTCCGGAACCTGTTGTTCCAATGCCAATAATTTTTATTTGTTCGGGTATTTGCTGAATTAATTCCTTATAGCATTCCCTTGATGCTTTGATTGGATTTCCCAAAGTATAAAGATATGAGGAAGCGAGAATTGCATTGTCTGCAATTCTAAGAACAACAGCTTTAGTGGTGGTTGACCCTACATCGAGTCCAATTATACAAATATCTCCAGCCTTTGCAACCGACCTCTCGATATTTCTGAAATGAACAAGTTTTTTGAATTTTTCCAAAGGTTCGTGAAACATAAATGAGCTGTCTGTAACTGAAAATAACTCAACGTAGTTTTGTATCGGTTGGATTTGATGTTCAGCACAGTACACTGCTGCACCCATTGCCTCGAAAGAAGTAGAAAAATCGGGTATTATTAAATCAGGAATTTTCTTTTTTAAATGGTCAATAACCAAATTATTTTGGGTCACTCCACCAATAGCTAAAATTTTTCCCTGATTCACTTTTTTTAACAACTCTTCCACTCTGTCAGCCATCATGACAGAAAGTCCGGATGTTACTTCCTGATATGGGATTCCTTTATTTAAGGCATGTGTACAATCTGATTTGCAGAAAACCGAACATCTTCCTGAAACTTTGAAAGGTTTTTCATCGGATGACATTTGTGACACCTCATCCAATCCGATATTCATCCTTTTTATCTGTTGCAGAAAGAACTCACCGGTTCCTGAAGCACATTGATTTTTAGTGTAAACATTTGAAATTCTACCCTCTTCATCGAGAGAATAAACCATAAATGTTTCACCACCGAGAGAAGCAATCGCAGTAAAATTTTGATTGTTTGGAACAAAATGTTTAAATGCAAGCTCAGTTGCCTCTGGCTCGGAAATAGATGTCAGATTTATTAATTTTCTGAATTTTCTACCGGTAATCACAATAGGCAGTAATTCTTTATTGAATTTATTAAGATTTTCTCTGAAAACAGTTTTTGGGTCTCCATCATGTTTCAAATAAAGAGAATCAATGACTTTAAATTCACCGGTTCCATTTTTTGTAATTTTTACAAATGAAACAGATGATGCCCCAAGACATACACCAATAACTTCCATATCTTTTATCTTACAGCCTCCCATTCTTTAGAAACAGATTTTCCTGATAACATAACGGACAAAGAATTAACCATCCATGAAAACACAATCCTTAAATAACCGTATTTTCGAAATCTTCTCGGTGATTCGTAAACTTTAATTTTATTTGTAAATGAGATTTTTGCAATCTTAGCAAGCCGTCTATATAAATCAAAATCCTCACCTGCAGCTATGGAAGGATTGTATCCTCCAATATTCTTAAATACCTCTGCTCGGATTATTTGACATTCACCACGCCCCATACCAACACCGATCAAATTCAAAAACCTTATATAGGAGTTGTGCAAAGTATAAAATATCGAATCTTTTAGTAATTTTTCAGATGGAATAACCGTTACAGTACAAGCTAAAGCATAACTATCTTCAAATATTTCTCCTTTTGACCAGCTTTCGACTGTTCTAAAAAAATCATCCGGTTTATCAGGAACAGTATCGCCATTCATAAATACAAAAATATCTCCTAAAGCAACTTCCGCTCCTTTGTTTCTACCTTCTGCGATTGTTTGCTTGTGCTTTTCATAATGAACAACAACTTTATCGGCATATTTTTTTGCTATCTCAACAGTACTATCTGTACTTTGACCATCACTAACAATTATTTCAAGGTTAAATTTCTTTCGTAATTCAATGGAATAAGATTGAAGAGTTGATTCAAGTATTTTCTCCTCCTGATAAACAGGGATAATAACACTTATTAGAGGTTTCTGAACTTTTTGAAAAACATTGGGGATAAATGAATTAGTAAATTTAACATTACCGTTTCTAAATCCTACCATTGAATTTGAATCAGTTAATATGGATATATCTTCATTTAGCAAATTAATTCAAACCTTAACCAAAAAAAATAAACACTAAAATAGCGATAAAATCTCACATGAGAAAGAGATTTTGTTAGAATCGCGTATTTCCGATTTTAATAGGAAAAGGATAAAGCAAATAAAATCTGGTCATATCATGACCAATTTCAAGAACTGGAGAGGGCCAACGGAAATAATTCAAGCCTTGTCGCACCCAATTTGGAAAATTCCATGTGTCTGGTATTAATTGAATAAGGTTGTAATCCAACGCAATAAGAAATTTCCTGTTTCCCCAACCATAATCCGAAATTGGAAATGACCTTTTGGGGTCGCAATTATACCCTTTGTAAGAGGTTGGGTCACAGAGACTATAAACAGCATATCCGAAACTTAGTTCCATCCACTTGGGCCAATATTTGTTGATACTCTTCGGGAGAATATTATGAACATTTACACTCATCCAGAAAGTTTGCGAACTATAGTCATCAATGAATGATTCGCTGGGTTTTCTATTTAGTTCACCAATCCAGCTTGGTTTAACATATTGAAATTTGGGCGTAAAATTTTGCAAAAACGGAACATAATGTTGAGCTAAGAAAAAGCTTGAACCTGCGATATCGGCATAAAAATCTGTAGGTGAAAATCCAAAACCCACACTATATCCGTCCAGAATTTCTACATAGCCAGTATAACATAATCCGAAGATACTTCCAAGAATCGTTGACATATCCCAGCTAAAACCTGCTGTCATTAAAAATTCACTCATCAGATATGATGGCATGTAAGTTCCGTAAAAATGACCACCCTTATCAAGATAATAAGTCCATTGACCATCTTCCTGAATATTAAACGGACCAGTCTGTTTCCAGATTGTATTCTGCTGCAATTCATGCTGAACAATGAAAATTGCGGTGAATATTCCACCTAAGATAGCAGCAGGAATTGGCTTGATTTTTGTTGTTAGATTTGGCAGCGAACCGGTAATCGTATATCTTTTGTTGTTCGCATAGTAAAACTGACTTTCAGGTACCAGCTTTTCGCTATTGGATGTATCCTGAATGGTAGCTATGGAATCGGAACTTAGGGAATTGGTCTGTTTGGAAAATATATTTATCGTGAAGGAAATGAATATTGTGGCAAAAATCAGTAATTTAATCATAATTCTTTTCAAGTTAGTTTAAAAGAATTTAAAATAAGAAGAAACAGCAAGGTAATCAAAAGAAAAAAAATTTAAAAATTGCTTGTGGATGTCATTTTTGCTTAATTTTGTAATGTTAAGCTGATTAAATAATAATAAATGGATGAAATAACACTAAATTTACTTGAAGCAAGAAAGAAACTGAACCTAACCGTTGATGAGGTTAGTATTAAAACTAAAATCAGACCTCACATTCTTGCCACTTTGGAAGAAGGAAATTTTACTTTCCTTCCTCCTGTATATATTATTTCATTTATTAAAACTTATGCTGCATTTCTTAAAATTCCCGATAATGAAATTGAATCTGCTATTCAAAGCATAAGAAAATTAACTAAATACGAAAAACCTCCTTCAGTAATTATACCCAAATCGGACATAACCGAACTCGAACGTCAGCCCTTTTCTTTTAAAAATCTTAAGAAGAGAAAGCTGCCTAAACTTAATCAGGGTAATTTGGTAAATTACATTCTTTATACCGCTATCGGTCTTGCTGTAATAACTCTCATTTATATTGCTTTTTTCATGGGAGATTCACATAACGGTTCGTCTTTCAGGAATGATAACGGAATACCTAAACCCGATACAGCTCTCATTAAAACGAATGATAAAAATCTTGCGAATTTTTTTGAAGGACAGGACAGTATCATTTTTTCAGCTAAAGGTTTAGATACTGCCTGGCTTAGAATTAACATTGACGGTGCAGAAAGTCAGCAATATCTGGTTGTCCCGAAATTCGAGAAATCCTGGGTAGCCAAGAAATTTATCATACTTTCTTTAGGTAATGCCGGTGCTGTTGAATTTAAAAGAGACGGGGCAGTTCTTCCACCTTTTGGGAATAAAGGAAATGTCATAAGGAATGTCAAAATAACCAAAAATCAAGTTATAAGCTCTTCTAATCCTTGGGCAGCCGGAAAAGATTCCTCCTACAAAGCCACTGTAAAAAAACCGGCTGTTAAGAAACAAGCTAAACCACCCGACCAACCACGCTTAATTGAACCTTCCGATTTGCAAAAATCTTATAAACCTTTTGAAAAGAAAAAGTAATTTTTTATAATCCGCTTCTTACAATATCGTGAAGCCTGATTACGCCCTTTAGTTCATTATTTTCACCAACTACCGGAAGTACGGAAATTTGAGATTCACGTTGCTCCATTAAAGATAATGCATCACCAAGGAAAGAGATTTCATTTATTGAAACAGGTCTAACTTTCATTACCTCAGTAACAAGTAATTTACCAATATTATCATGTTTTTGAAGGGTTCTGCGAACATCACCATCTGTAAGAATTCCCATCAACCTATTATCTTCATCAACTATACACACACAACCCAATCCTTTGGCAGAAATTTCAATTATTGCTTCCTTAAAGGTTGCGGAAACTTCAATTTTTGGCAAATGATGATTTTTATGCATTACATCTCTAACCGTAAGCGTAATATTCCTGCCTATTTGACCCAAAGGATGCTGCTTCGAAAAGTCCTCACGCGAGAGATTTGTGGCTATAATATACGCACCCGCCAAAGCATCACCGGCAGCCATTGCAACAATAGTACTTGAAGTAGGAGCAATTTCGAGTGGACATGCCTCTTTATCAACCGAACAATCAATAATTACATCGGCATTTCTTGCCAGATACGAGTTCAAATTACCGACCAGAGCAATTATCTTTGACGACCTGCTTTTAAGATAAGGTACAAGTCTTACTACTTCCTCAGTACTGCCACTTTTTGAAAGCAGAATAATAACATCATTTTTTTCTACAATTCCAATATCACCATGCAAAGATTCAACAGGATGCAAGAAAAAAGATGGTTTTCCGAGGCTTGAGAATGTGGCAGCTATCTTTTCACCAATAATTCCGGACTTTCCAATACCCGATACAATCAGTTTCTTTGCACTAATTATAAGATTGACAGCTTCAGCATAAGAATCATTAATTGACGGTTTATACCGGTTTAAAGCATCAATTTCTTCTTCTACTACTCTTCTTGCCTCTTCAACTAAAATATTATTATCAATCAAATCCCCACCTTTTCAGTTTTAATTTTTATACCAACAATCAATTTTTAATTTTTAATTTTTAATTTTTAATTATTAATTACTATCATCCCGGGGGCCAGTTCATTATCCTGCCTCCTAATAGATGGCAGTGAATATGGAAAACCGTCTGTCCGGCTCCCTCATTGCAATTAAAAACGAGTCTGTAACCATCTTCATCAATACCGTTTTCAATTGCAAGCTTTTTTGCCGTAAGTACGAGTCTTCCAAGTAAATCCATATCAGCTTCATCAGCATCATTTATAGTAGCTATTTGCTTTTTGGGAACAATTAGGATATGTACCGGTGCCTGTGGATTAATATCGTTGAAAGCAGCTACAAAATCATCTTCATAAATAATTTTAGCCGGAATTTCTCTATTGATAATCTTTGTAAATAATGAATCAGTCATGGTATCTCCAAAAAAATTAAATAGCCCTCTGTTTGCGTACAGAGGGCTATTAATACATAAGATTTATTTATTATCTTACAATTGTCAGTTTGGAAGTTTTAACCTGGTCACCAACGGATAATCTATAAATATAAGTACCGTTAACAACCGGATTGTTGCTGCTATCATTGCCATTCCAGTCAACTCTTGTTGTACCGGCTTGACAAGTTCCATTAACTAATGTTTTTACAACATTGCCGAAAATATCAAGAATTTCTAATCTTGCACTTGATTCGGCAGGCATTCTGAATGAGAATGTAGTATGGTCCTTGAACGGGTTAGGTGAGTTTTGGTCAAGTACGAGTTCGCTTTCTCTATCGTAGGTTACCGTAATAATCTTAGAGAAGGCTTCGCAAGCACGTGAACCGTCACGGTCAACCTGACGCAGACGATACTGATAAGTAACGTTAGTATTAACATCTTTATCAAGATAGTTATAGCGATTTACCTGAGATGTTGTTCCGGCACCTTTAATAAATGCCATTGAACTCCATTCACCATCGTTTCTGCCGACTTTTCTTTCGACATAGAAACCATCATTGTTAAGTTCGGAAGCAGTTTCCCAGAAGAGGTCAATACCTGCGTCGCGTACCTGATAGTCAAAATAGGTAATTTCAACCGGGATAATATCATCGGCACATTCCTGCCAAACGGGATCTCCTCCGAATGAACGTGGACCAAAATAAGGTCTAATCATTGGAATCCATGTACCACGAGATAACGTATGTGTAGTTAAGTCAGCAGGAGAAGTACCCAAGTGATGCAAGTGAGCATAAGCAGGATTACCGATTGTAGGCATAAACTGATACCAAGTACCGCTACCACGTGTATTCTCAAATGCGAAGAAGTTATTATTGATTAAGTTACCACTCGGATTGAGTTTTCTAAACATTTTATCAATAACCAAGCTGATTCCGGAACCACCGGCAGGACCGCCTGCGGTTATTGGAGGAGGTATGTAGATACTGGTTGTTCTCATACCGACTCTTGTTTTGGAAGCTGCTAATTCGATACCTGTTTCACCAAGCTGTGCAATTGTCATCCAGTAAGTTCCTACAGGAAGAACAACAGGTTTGGGCAGCATGTAAGTAACATATTCATCCCAGAATGGTTCTTTTCTTATATCATCCAAACCGCGATATCTATAAATGAGTGAACCTGGAATAATAGTCCCGGGCTGACTTTGGTCAGTGTAAAGGGCTAAAGCGATGTCATCAAGTCCTTGATTTAAAAGACCATAGAATGCTCTGTAACCATAAACCGTATCTGCCTGATACAATTGGAATTTCATAGCAATCTGACCTGAACCGGAACCACCGACATAACCTGCACCGAGGTTGTTTTCGTCATATCCTGCCTGAGGACCGTAAACTGAAGCACGGGAACCATCGGCAAATCCGAACATGTTCAAACCTCTACCGGCAATACCGGTGAAAGCATTATCAGGAACATCATTTCTTGGATTTTGAACCGGGTCATAACCGAATTCATTTCCAAAGTTCAATGTAATATCTGTATAGGTCGTATCATTCAAAGGTTGTAAATCTCCACCCGGAACGATAATATTACCGACAAGTCTGTATTTACCGGGACCGGAACCTCTGGCATCCCAGAAGGGCATTGCAACTTCAACGACGGTTCCTGGTTTCATAAATGGCAACTGTTCAACACGACAATATCTTGTCCTTGTATCACCTTGTTTGTAAATCTTTACTTTAATCAGGAAGCCTGGAGCATTAACGCTTGTGTTATTGCTTAGCTTAACTCTGATTGGAATTTTAATTGCCTGTGTTGCAGGTGCAATAGTATAGGGCCACAAAGGTTTCACTGCAGAAATTTCGATATCGGTTATTTCTGACGGGAATAGAATTGTAACGTTATCAACAAAGAACGGGTCATCATCATCAGGAATACATGAAATACATTTTTTATCATTATTTGCATATACTTTAACCTTGAATCTGAAGTTCTTTGCTCCATCATTGACAGCTTTAATAAATGTATCAGGAATTGCAATAAATGCTTTTCTAAATTCATAATCAATACCGTCATCATAAAGGTCAGGTCTCAAACCACCAAGGATACCGGCTGCCGGAGGAGCAAGAGATGAATCTTTGTCAGTCTCTAAAAAGCCTGTGCAATATCCACCTGCGCCAAAGAGTGTATAGGCAGACATGGTTGTGATAGCCTTTGCGCCGCCTCTTCTCGGATGAACTCTCCATCTTTTGGGGTCAACGTTTGTAATGTACTGAACTCCATCTGGGCTTGGCTGCATTATTTCAACCGAGATGTTTTCCCATGTTGAAGGATCGGATGCACTAAATCCTGGAGGTCTGGATGCAGCATAAGATGTATGTGTCCATTGAGTAAACACGTCGGCATTAACAACTGAACGTGGTTCAGGACCGATTAACTGTTGGTCGCACCAGCCTCTTGGCCAATCATCTTGTTTGGCTGTTCTCTGTAAAGATAAAGAAAGAACGGAACCAAATTTTCCTCTAATATCAATCGGGAATGAACGTAGTTCGTCACCTTTCAGTGGTGATGTAGGTTCTTGTCTGCTAAGAGTTAATCTGTTCATACGAATTACGGGAGATTGCAACTTATAAGTTGTATAATCCGGGTCTGCGAATGAAAAGTCAATATTGTTTGTAGCCGAATATTCACCTCTTGGAGGTAATGGTGTAACAGAAACTTCGTCGCCTGCAGCAACTTCAGCTTCAATGTTAACCCATTTCAATGTAGAGGGCATTGGAACTCTGTCAACGATGTGATACTGTGTAACATCATCATAGAAATCAGCAAGTCTCTTCATTACATAGATACGAACGTTAGTTGTATCGTCAAAGGGCCATTCGTCTCCAAGATTTTCTTTCGTTGCAGGCTCAGTCGGGTCTGCTATAATATATGCTTTTAAACGACCGATGTGGTTATTAACGAATTCGTTCGGTTCAAATGGTGGGAAGTATATCTGAACATAACCGTAAGGTGGAATACCATTATATCTGTTTGTACCCGGGAATGCCTGCGGTGTGGCTGTATAGTTACCTGCAGAAATAGTTACTGTACAATAACGAACTTTGACATACGGGTCACCTGTACAATTTTGAGTTAATGAATCCGGTAATGCAAGGCAGGTACTATCAATCTGAATCAAACGGTTATAAATAATTCTGTTTGATGCAGAGTTAATAATTCTGAACCTTGAACGAAAATTCAATTGCTGAGGTTGATAGTTGACACCCTGAGGTCCCTGAATATTATTTGTCAGGTTCTGAAGAATTGCAACCGGTTGGATGGCTCCGATTCTTTCTTCACCTGCTAATAATTCATAATCATTTGCTTTTGTTGAAGGAACAACATCAGTAAAATCAAGGCTTGCATTGGGGTCTTGTTTTCTAACCCTATACTGAATATCACATACACGAACTATGTTTTTCCACTGTTTGAATTTAATTGCAAGGTAGTTATGCGGATAAACTGCCTGTGGATTAGCATAATTACTATAATAGTGTGTAGTCTGCGGATATTCGCCTGCCCATGGAATGGCTGGGTTGTAACCTGCCTGTCCATAATTTACGTGGCGGGCATAACCCGAAACACCAACAGTTGTATTATATCTGAAAACAGTATTGGCTGGTACGCCTCTACCGCTAACGATAGCAACACCGTCAAAGCGTTCATACACTATTGTAACACTACTGTCTCTTTTATTTAAAACTACCTGAGCACTACCGGCAATATAGTTTTGGTCGCCAGGGCGAGCATTGGTTGGTCCGGTATAGCCTCCATAAGGTGTATTCAAACCGCCTTTAGGGGCAATATTAATAAAATAGATAAAGAGTTTATCATTAGCATTTGTTCTTTTAAAGTGAACATGTCCCCAATCTTCGGGAACGTTCAGATTAGGATTGAACTGTGAAAGGTGCATATCACCGAAGAAAGGTGCGATAACAGCTGATCTGTATGACAAAAAGTCACTGTTATCTAATGCTCCGCCACGTTGTCTCAGACCTCTTGTACCGCTCGTTGGAGCCTGTGCAAGGATAGAAAATGAATAACCGTAATCGTCAGGTGTTACATCAGTAAGACCATTTCCTGTCCTGCTTCTTGTAAACCAGTCGGCACTCATCGGGTCGTAGCAGTCTGTCTGACCGGGAAGAATAGTTCTCTGACCGGTTCCATCATAGAAATAACGTCTGTTTGTTAAAGCTATGATACCGTTGGTCGAAACATAAAAGCTGTCGTAACGTAGTCCGTTAAAATAGAAGTTAAAACCGATTGGAATAGGACCTGCAATAGCATCGTCAGTAGAATCGGTGTTTCCGTTAAAGAAATCGCCGGATGGCACGGGATATGCCGGGTTACGGAAAAATCTCAAACCTTCTTGCGGATTATCAATCCAATATTGAGGTTCGCGAATTCTTGGACCAGGTAAAATACGACGCCACAAGTTGGCTTCAAACGTGGTATCAATAATTTCCGGATTTGGTCTCCAATAATCCGGTGCTTCGTCATCACTGTCAATGAAATAATAACCGGTAGAAACAGCCGGATTAGTTATTGCATTGGCAGGTTGGTTGAACACCCTTGGAAAGCTTGTATTATAAATGAACGGATTGGGTTCACTTATAACGCTTTTCCTCAGAAGGTCATCCGAGCTAACTTTGTCACCACCTGCGAATGATGCTGCTGTTGCAAGCACCATTGTGCAAGCCATGGCAAATAGTAGCAAATACTTTTTCATAGTGCACTCCTAAATAATAATAGCACAAAAAACAGTTAATTAAAAAAAATAAATTAATTTTCAAATAATCGAATAAGGGATTAATTATCTTTTGAATCTCCAGCCGTGGTCTTCAAATTCGAAGACCCATCCCACTATTTTTCCTTCATCTATGGAATCGAATGAATCCCAATAATCGTTATTATAAGTATATCTCGAACTTGTATCGTCAACCGGCACTGTTTCAGCCTGTTTCATAATTTTTTCAAGTCTTGTCTGCCAGTTTTTAAAATTCGATGCTCTTAAATCAACCCAGCCTTTATCGCACCACTTTTCAAAATCTGCTTCTGTTACATCAATTTCAGCGTATGCGGTTTTTACGGGTATTTTCACTTCTTTTCCCCTAAGATATCTTTTACCATCGGGAAGAAGAATTGCAAGTCCTATTGAAAGCATCTCGGAACGTAATTGAGCATTTGTTGAAATTATCTCGAAAGCTTTTTCCGAAATTGTTTCGGGATTCATTTTCAAAGCATTTTTCACAGAACCCGAAATCTTCTTTATGATATTTGCTTCGAAAAGTAATTTTGAAAGTCTTGGTGGACCTAACAGTTCAAATGCAATACTTTCAACATCATTTTCTTTTTCGAGCTTTTCAATTTTCTTTAAAGCAACATTCTGCAATAATCCGCCGCGGTAGGTGGGACCTAAAGTTGACCCGTCCAAAGCATGAATCACATCGTGACCGGAATTACCACCGCTGATTTCGGCAACAGCATAAATAGCAATTTCTTCTGGTGTAACTATTTCCATCTGACCTAAAGAGCTGATTGCCTGCCATTCACCTTTGGAAAATATCCCGTTTTCGCCAGTATCAATAAAAATTGACCTGAAATCATCACCTTTGGACACAACCCCGGTTTCGTCAACAAACTTGAATTTCGAACTAATCTCATGAGCATTTTGTAAAGGCATATCAATTAATTCGATGGGTTTCCCTTTTCTGTAAACCTTGTCGTAAGCAATCTTTTTCCATGCAATTGCAGCAGTGGGTTTAATTTCTTTAACTAAGGGTCCGTCAGGTGTTCTTGCCATAAGAAACAAAAGCAAAGTTTGTGCTCCGGCAACGGCTGTCTTGGATAATAGAACACGTGAAGGACGTTCTTCGCTGTGAGTATAAGGAATATTCAATCCCATGCCGCCTGTACCGCTGGTTCCGATTTTTACATACATCGTCGCTTTCGAATCAAGAAGTCCGCGATAAAAAATCTGAACGTGGCGGATAAGCTGAGGAATATAATCACTCGCCAGCATTCTCTCCACAGAAGCATTTGTAATTGAATCCGAGAGCAGTTCTTTTCTTACAGTCTTGGAAGTAGTGTAAATATCCTGATATGCAATAGCAGTAGCTGTGTTAATACAATCAATGACCAAATCAGGTTTTGTTTCCTGAATAAGGGTATAAAGTGCCGAGTTTTTTAAAATGTCATCTGTTAATTCATTATAAATATCATTGACAACGCCATTTCTAAATACATCATTTGAAAGAACTTCTTCCCAATGTAATTCCTTCCACTCATTGCGGGTAAAAATATTTCCCCATTTGGGAACAAACATTTCTGGGTTGTAATCTTTGTATTCTGCTCTTAATTGTTTTACTGCATCCTCAGCTTCAGACTGTCGAAGAGAAGATACAAACAGTTTCGCGGGTGAATGTTCCATTAACTTATGGCAAATAGCCGCACCAACTAATCCCCAACCACCTAAAACGAGAATTTTTGAATCTTTAATCTGCATTTTTAACCAACCAATTGATAAATTTAAATATTTTTAACAAAAATATCCTTTAAATTAACAAATTCTTTGCATCTTCCCAACAAGTAATTGCTTTATTATACTATTAAAATAAGATTTTTTTTGGAAAAATAGAGGCTTTATTCAGCCAATCCCTTAATTTTCAAAGAACTTATGTAATTTTGAGAATATTCAACTTTTTTTACCTTTGTTATTTTTTAAAATACTTTTTTTAGTTTTGTCACATTCTCAAAAAACAATGACACATGAACAGCAAAAACGTCTCGCACTTTTTTTACTTTTTTTTCACTTTTTTTTAATTTAATGATGTTATGTTTTGTATCTCGCTGAAATATAAAGGAATAACAAAATAAAAAAAATTTCATTAATTTTCTCAAATTTATCTAAATTTCTTCGTTTCTGCTATTTAATAAATTTTCCGGATTTAAGAAGTGCGGTTTGGGTAAAAACTCGGTAAAAATATGTTCCACTTGGGAGTGAAAATGTGTTGAATGCGAAATAGTCGAGGAAAACATCCTGTTTTTCATATACAGTTCGTCCTAAAATATCAGTGATTGTGATTTTTAACTGCTCGGTTTTGTAGAGTTCAGGTATTTTAATAGTAGCCAAATCCCTAACCGGATTCGGATAAATATCGAAGTTGGAATTATCGGATAATTCCTGAACATCAACAATTTTAGCAAACTTTTTAATCAATCCTGCACCAACGCCATAGGCAATGAAGTTACTATCCTGCGTCATACCTTGTGAAGTTATGAGTTGAAAATCTTGATTATCCCTATAAACAGACCAATTCTCTCCCCCATTTTCGGTTTTGATAATTTTTCCTTCATCATTTATCGCATAAATTACTTGAGGATTTTCGAAAAACATGGTAGTAATACTGTTCAATGCATCTCCCGAATAAATTTCTAACCAAGTAATACCACCGTCAGTCGTTTTTAAAATAGATTCTTTTGATTGGTTGTTACCAGCAATAAAGCCAACTTTATCGCTTAAAAAGTAAAGATTGTTAATGTAAGTCGAACCATTTGTAAAATCCTGAATCTTAATCCAGGAATCACCCCAATTTGTTGTTTTATAAATTTTATTAATGAAATTAAAATTTGCACCGGAAGCTGCATATCCTATTTCATGCGTAGGAAATGTTATATATCTGAATATTTCATCCGGTGATTTAGTATCAGCTGCTTTCCATGTTGTGCCTGAATTTTCCGAATAAATTATTGCACCATTATAACCGATAGCAAAATATGAAGTGTCATCTTTTCGAAGGAAGTTCATTATTCCATAAGAAAAAGGATTACTTAGGTCATCAAACTGAATTTCAGTAAAGTTTTTTCCTCCATCCGAACTATTCCAAACAATGCCACATAATCCTCTGGTCGTAAATCCCGAGAGGAATATTTCTTTACCGTTTTTTGCAGTTACATTGAAAAGATAAATACCGACGAAATTCTGAATATCCCAAGTTGTACCTCCATCAAAAGTTTTCATGAAAAGACTTCTTGATGAACCCCAACCTACAACAAATCCGGTATCAGAATTGGTAAAATAAACCGAGTAAAGATTTTCACCAACATTTTTGGGTGTTATATCAAACCATTGTGCGGACAGATTAGTACTCAGAGTAAAAATCACCAGCAAAATTAATGGTATATATTTTTTCATTTTTTTTTTTATATCCTTAAGTCCAACTTGAAAATTACTTCAAAAATTATTCCAATTTATTTAATTAAATTCAAAGCTCAAAGAAAATTCAATATATTTTCCTGAATTTGGTTAAATTAACTCACTAATTTCTTGAAATTTATAATTAATTATCTGTCATACTTTTTTGCAGTAATCAAAAGCTTTTTCAAATATTAATATAATTATTGACAATCAAACACGTTTTAAGACTGTAAAATTGTGTGAAGAGCAATTAATAAACAAAATTGACTCTTGTTTTTTATTAAAATTTTAGGATTTTATGGCAGCAATTGTCATTTTCATTTCATCAATTTGCATATTTTGTTTAAGGTCGCTTTATTTTGGTATTGGTGCATTTATTGAACGGAGAAAAATGCTTTCTGAATCCGAACTGAAGCATTATCCATTCGTATCGGTGATTGTTCCCGCCAGAAACGAGGAAAATAATATCCAGGCATGTATTGAATCAATTGCGAAAAACAGCTTTCCCAATGAACACTTTGAAATTATTGCAGTTAACGATAGGTCAAGCGATGATACCGGAAAAATCTTAGAAAATCTTCAGCGTAAAATAACTAATCTTAAAATTCAGACCATCACTAATGTTACAGCTAACAAAAATTTAAGAGGTAAACCCGGTGCTATTGAAGCCGGCATTAAAGCTGCAAAAGGTTCGATAATTTTAATGACCGATGCTGACTGCACTGTTGACGAACATTGGATTGCTGCTATCACCAAACGTTACGAGGATGAAGATGTAGGTTTGGTTGCTTCATTTACCAACATTCAGGGCAATTCTATATTTGAAAAAATACAAGCTGTTGAATGGGCTTATATGCATACCATGGGAAGTGCCGGAATCGGACTTAATCAGCCGATGGGTTGTTATGGAAATAATATGTCAGTCAGGAAAAATGACTTTGATAACCTTGGTGGATATGAAAACATTAAGTTTTCGGTAACTGAAGATTTAGCTCTTTTACAAGCAGTAAACAAAACAGGTAGAAAAATTCGTTATATAACTGACCCGGATGCAGATGTGAACACTCTACCATGTAAAAACCTTAAAGAATATTTCAACCAGCATCATCGTTGGGCAATCGGTGGTTTGAAGATAGGCTGGAAGGCGGCAATTTTTGTACTTGCATCATCGGCAATCTGGGCTGGAATAATTACTGCTTTCATCATCGGACAACCACTATGGGCTGGTATTATTATACTTGCAAGAATTATCTGCGATTTTACTGTCATTGCTCCAACTCTCGTAACTATGAAAAAAATTCCTTTAATTCCATGGATTATTCCTTCTGTAATATTTTTTACTATCGTTGAAGCAATTGTCCCATTCTTACTTTTAAATAAAAATATCAAATGGAAGGGTCAGACGTTCAAAAAACATTAAGAACATAATAAATAAAACAAAGGGGCTGTCTTAAAAAGTCAGATTACTACTTTTTGAGTCAGCCCTCTTAATTTTTCTAAATAATCTTAGCTTTAGGCTATGGTTACATCATGGCAGAGATACACATCCTGTATTGCATTTAAAAGTTTAACGCCTTCTTGCATTGGTCGCTGAAATGCTTTTCTTCCTGAAATTAATCCCATACCTCCGGCTCTTTTATTGATGACTGCTGTTGCTACTGCATCAGCCATATCATTGCTACCAGAAGCACCACCGCTATTGATAAGTCCAATCTTGCCCATGTAGCAGTTTACGACCTGATAGCGGGTTAAATCAATAGGATGGTCGGAAGACATTTCAGAATAAATTCGCTTATCAATTTTACCATAACTTGAGTTGCCCATATTTAATGCTGAATAGCCGCCATTATTCTCAGGTAACTTTTGTTTGATAATGTCAGCTTGAATAGTCACACCAAGATGATTTGCCTGTCCGGTAAGGTCTGCTGCAACATGATAATCTTTGTCCCTCTTAAATTCAGGATTTCGCAAGTAGCACCAAAGTACAGTTGCCATTCCGAGTTCATGAGCATAACCAAACGCTTCGGCTACTTCCACAATCTGTCTTGTTGCTTCATCAGAACCGAAATAGATTGTTGCTCCAACTGCAGCAGCACCCATATTGTATGCTTGGTCTATCGTTCCGAACATAACCTGGTCAAATTTATTCGGGTATGTGATTAACTCATTATGATTAATTTTGACTAAAAAAGGAATCTTGTGAGCATATTTTCTGGCAACAAGACCTAAAACACCAAAAGTTGAAGCAACAGCATTGCAGCCACCTTCAATAGCCAGTTTAATAATATTTTCCGGGTCGAAGTAAACCGGATTTTTTGCAAAGCTTGCTCCTGCCGAATGCTCTATCCCCTGGTCAACAGGTAATATTGAAACATATCCGGTTCCTGCAAGTTTCCCATGATTATAAATTTGATTCAGATTTCCCAAAACTCTGTTATTTCTGTCAGACTGTGAGAAAACTTTATCAACAAAATCGGGAGAAGGTAAGGTAAGATTGGTCTTATCAACCTTAGGTAGATTATAGTCAAGCAGATAGCCGGCTTTCTCACCCAAATACCCTCTTATTTTTTCTATCATTTTAACTCCTTTTGATTTTTAAAATAATCTAATGTTTTTTTTTAAATTATTAAACATTACAAAACTTAAGATTGTTCTTTATGCTGTGCATCAACAACAGCTATTGCAATCATGTTCAGAATTTCATTAACATCAGCTCCAATCTGAAGAACGTGGACACTTTTGCAAAGACCATTCAGCACCGGACCTATTGTATGGGCACCACCGATGCGTGTAAGCAGTTTATAAGCGATATTTCCCGAATTTAGGTCAGGGAAAATTAAGACATTTGCTCCGTCTTTCAAAACACTGAAAGGATAATGTTCTTCAATAATCTCCGGAACTACTGCAGTGTCTGCTTGCATTTCACCATCAACCATCAAATCTGGCTTACGCTTGCGAATTATTCTTAAAGCTTCCTGCATTTTTTCAGGAGAGCTGCCGTTCGCCGAACCGAAATTACTGTACGAAAGCAATGCTACTCTTGGTTTGATATCGAAATTGGTAACAAAATCAGCAGATTGGATGGCTATATCTGCAATATCATCCGGTGAAGGGTTAATATTAACTGTTGTATCGGCAAGAAAATAAGTGTTTTTCTTGGTTGAAAGAATATACAAACCAGATACTTTATTGTATCTTGGGTCTCTGCCAATGATTTTCAATGCAGGTCTTAAAGTCCATGGATAATGTGAAGTCAATCCGGAAAGCATTGTATCGGCATCTCCCAAATGTACCATCATCGCACCGAAATAATTGGGTTGAATCATTCTCTGAAATGCATGGAAAAGAGTAGTACCCTTTCTTTGTCGCAATCTGAAATGCTCCTGCCTGTAAGCATCAAGTTTCTCAAACGAGCGTGGGTCAATGATTTCAATACCTTCAAGCTCAATATTATTATCTTCTGCAACCTTCCTGATAATTTTTTCAGAACCGATTAAAATAGGTTTAGCTATATTTTCATCAACTGCAAGTTGAGCAGCTTTTATCATTTTGTATTCCTGACCTTCAGGTAAAACGATACGTTTAGGATTTGAACTCGCCTTGTTAAAAATCGGGGTCATAATAATATCAGCTCTGCCCATACGAATATTTAGAAGACGAATATATTCATCAAAATCATTTATAGGAATTCCGGCTACTCCTGTTTCCATCGCAGCTTTAGCGACTGCTGGTGCAACCCATGTGAGAACTCTGGGGTCAAATGGTTTTGGAATTATATATTCTCTACCGAAAGACATTTCCTTGACGCCGTAAACTCTTTTAACACTTTCGGGGACGTCTTCCTTTGCTAACTTAGCTAAAGCATGCGCTGCTGCTTTTTTCATATCTTCATTGATAGCTTTAGCACGCACGTCGAGAGCTCCCCTGAAGATAAATGGAAAACCAAGAACATTATTCACTTGATTTGGATAATCCGAGCGACCGGTTGCTATAATCACGTCAGGTCTTGCTTCGATGGCATCATTATAAGTTATTTCCGGGTCAGGATTAGCCATAGCGAAAATAATCGGGTCTTTTGCCATTGCTTTTATCATTTCCTTAGAAACGATATTTCCTTGAGAAAGACCAAAGAAAACATCCGCTCCGACCAACGCTTCGGTTAATGTTCGTCTGTCAGTATCTGCAGCAAGGGCTTGCTTAAATTCATTCATACCTTCGGTTCTGCCTTTAAAAACAACTCCTTTTGAGTCGCAGATAATTACATTTTCTTTTTTTACTCCAAGGCTGATATGGAACTTGCAGCAAGCTATACCGGAAGCACCTGCTCCGTTATAAACAATCTTTATATCTTCGATATTCTTACCGCTAATTTCACAGGCGTTCAGCAGAGCTGCCCCACTGATAATTGCAGTCCCATGCTGGTCGTCATGAAAAACAGGTATTTTCATAGTTTTTTTCAATGCTTCTTCGATATAGAAACATTCAGGACCTTTTATATCTTCGAGGTTTATACCTCCGAAAGTTGGCTCAAGAACCTGACATACTCTGATTATTTCATCAATATTCTTTGAATCAAGTTCAATGTCGAAAACGTCAATGTCTGCAAATGTTTTAAAAAGTACACCCTTCCCTTCCATAACGGGTTTTCCGGCTTCAGGTCCGATATCACCCAACCCTAGCACGGCAGTTCCGTTAGAGATAACAGCAACAAGATTTCCCTTGGCTGTATAATCAAAAACTTTACCAACATCTTTTTCGATTTCACGGCACGGTTCAGCAACTCCTGGTGTGTATGCTAACGATAAATCTCTTTGAGTAACACATGGCTTGGTAGTAATAACTTCAATCTTGCCCTTCCTACCCATACTGTGATATTCGAGGGCATCCTCTTTTCTGATTTTCATAGTAAAACTCCTATAATTCAACAATAATAAGAACAAGAATTTATTTAAGGAATATAAATCCTTTTTCTGATATATTTTTCCTTCCCAATCCGAATTTCACCGATATAATCTCCCGATGCAACTTTCCTGCCTTTATCGTCACGGGCATTCCATGTAAACTTGTAACTTCCCGGAGTTTGCAGACCTTTGAAAAGTGTAGCAATCACAGATGCCTGCATCGAATAAACTACTACTTCAACATCAGTTGAATAATCCATTTTATATTCAAGATTCGGCGATACATCTTCGACTAATCCGAGAAATTGTCCTATTGCCGAGAGGGAAACTCTCATCCCGGACATCGGATTATATGTATTTACAAATGGGACATTAAAAGCTTGCATCTGATTATACTGATACATGGCAATTTCTTGGTTAGACGGAGAAAGTATTTCATTAGGCAGATTCATGTTTTTCGAGGCTATCGAAAGCGGTGCTCCTGATGACATTTCTTTCTCTGTCAGCCTACTAGCTTCAAATCTTTTCAAGTCTTGGACAAATCTAGATATTGCTGAGATTTTCAGTTTCATCGCCCGAAAATAGTTTGAATCCTGTTGAGCTGTATAAACATCACCGATTTTACCAGGCATAAATGTATTATCAGTCTTCACATTTGGCAAATTCAGAGTGTCACCTTTAAGAAATTGTAATGGTGTCACTTCATTTCCGTTTTCAATAACGCTTTTTTTATTTTTTTTATTTGTTTGAGAATATCCGAATGAAATCCCTATCATCGAAAATAATATCAAACTAACCAACCAACCTGTTCTATTCACACTCTTGCCAATCTCAAACATAAAAAAAGCATTTTTGAATTTTAAAAAATTTAATTTATGAAATTAAAAATTCAAATAAAAGTAAAAAAGAAAACCGGTCACTACAACCGGTCTCTTTAATAAGCATTATTTCATTATTTTATTCTGCTTAATCAACAGTATCAAACAAGTTTTTTTTCTGAGATTCGGAAAGCATATCAACAAAGCTTATACCTGCCTGCTGTGCAGCTTTCGCTTTTGCGTTGTCATTGTTTGACTGCTGGTTTTTTTTCTGCTCTTGTGGTTTGTTCGAATCTTCATCAACTACAGGAGCAAGAATCAATGATTCTTCTTCGGGGATTAAATCTGCAATCATTACATTCACATTCTCACCAGGATGAAAAGGTATTTTATTTCCGGCAAGTATTGATTTCATTTTGCTCCGAGGCATAAAACCGTCAACATCCTCATTTATAGCTATGATGCAGCCCTGAGGCATAACCTGGGAAACAATCCCGGGATAAACAGTACCAACAGGATATTTATCAACAAGAAGGGGCCAAGGGTTGGGTTGTGTCTTTTTGTAACTTAGCGAAACTGTCTGCTTTTCTTCTGAAACTGACAGAATTTCAACTTGGATATCCATACCTGCTTTAAGAACGTCGGAAGGTCTTTTGATTCTTTTTGTCCATGAAATTTCAGGTGTACGAAGTAAACCGTCAACACCGGGCTTGAGTTCAACATAAACTCCGAAATCAGTAAGTCTTCTAACTGTTCCGGTATGCTGTGAACCCACAGCAAAAGTGGTTTCGATATCTTTCCATGGAGATTCTTCAAGTTCTTTTCTGCTTAATGCGATTCGGTTTTTATCCTTGTCAAGTTCAACAACCACTGCTTTGACGGTTTCACCTTTTTTAATAAATTTATTAGGGTCATCAACATGAACCTGAGAAAGCCTTGAGATGTGAATCAATCCTTCTACTCCGCCAAGGTCTACAAAGACTCCGAAAGAAGCGATTGAAGAAACTTTTCCTTCTACAATATCACCGACATTTATTCTTGTCCAGAAATCTTCAGTCAGTAAATGCTTACGGCTTACGATAACTGCTTTTCTACCTTCGTCATATTCCTGAAGTTCATGAACATGTACCAAAAGACGTTTGCCGGTTGCTTCAGTTAGTTCCTGTTCGGTCGGAGTTCTCTTTAATGAGTAATGAGATGCCGGGAGAAAGAGAGGCATATCTTTATATAAAGCTCTCAAACCACCACGAATTCTACCTTTTATTTCAACTTCAATTGTTTCATTATTATCTTTGATTTGAACAAGTTCTTTATAAATTTGTTCAAATTTTTCCTGCCAATGTGCTTTTTCCTGCCTGGCTGCTTCCTTAGCATCATGTTCGGGAACACTTTGTACAGGAACCGATTCCGGGGTAGGAGTTTCAGATTGAACAACTATTGATGCGGGTGTGTCTTCAACTGCAACAACCACTTCCGGAGATTCAACACTTTGTTTGACAACTTCAATTTCAGCTACCGGTTCCGATTTTAATTCTTCAACGATTGGTTCAACGGCTGTTTCGACCTCAGCAGTTTCTAAAACAGGTTCATCGGAAATAGTTTCCGCTACTGTTTCAACTATTGGTTCGGTTACAGTCTCAAGAATCGGTTCGGTATCGGTTTCTACGAGTTCAGCTTCTTCAGAGGCTGCTACGTCAGCCATTATTACCGGTTCATCGGGAATGTCTTGAGCAGGAGCTTCGGGTTCGGAAGTGAGAATTGTTGTTTCTTCTGTTGTCTCTGCAACCGGAAATATTTCCTGTTGCTGAGCCTCATCTGTGGGGTTTGTTTCATTGAGTTCGGCATTGTCAGGTTCTACTGAATTTTCCTGATTTTGCTCAATGTTCGTTAGTTCGTTGTTCATTAGGCACACCTTGTTAAGTTTGTTAATGCACTTGCCGGAAAACCGGCAAACAAAAAATGCAAAAAATAAATTGTAATTTCAAAGAATTCAAAATTAACAATAATTTAATTAAAAATAAAAGAAATAGGAAAAAATTTTTAATAAAATACGATTTATAACTATTTGTACCGGATTATCAAAATAAAAATTTTTCCTATTCAAGTAATATTTTTCCAAATCCATCAATCAATTTGATTTAGGAATTTTTTTTAAGATTCGGATAGTTTTGAATAATATTCTATTCCCCTTCTTTGGCACTGACGATTGACCAAATTCCCTTTCGGGTATCAAATTTATGGCAGTATGTACATTCCCCTTGAAACTTGGTCATAAAGAGATTATCCTGATTGCCCGTTAAATGTATTTTATGAAGCAGTTGGAAAAGTCTTGGTGCACTTTTAATTTTTCCGTGACATTTATTGCAAGCTTCCGGAATACTTGTCTCCGGAGTTACTCTGAAGGCATGCTTTCCCTGCAATATAACTCCTTCAGGCACCATCGTCTGGGCTTTGGCAAGAACCTTTGCATCAACTGCATCATTCCAAGAATGAAGAATAGCACTTAGTCTTCCGTCAAATCTCATTTCCGGATTATTTTTATGGCAACTGACACAACCCTTCGAGTATGGGTCGGGAACATTTATTCCGGGTATATTTCTTGCTTTGATGGTATCTTTCTGCTCTTCGGTCATGACGTTAACTA